>ENA-UOVV01000072-UOVV01000072.1-compost-metagenome-genome-assembly--contig:-NODE-72-length-161571-cov-10.632482_pt1 | contig 161571 bp, 126 predicted proteins | sample MGYA00238155_ERZ761577 | MGnify/ENA primary metagenome ERZ761577 (study PRJEB28898, sample SAMN06268775) | compost metagenome | isolation source: Emeryville, CA | place: USA:Emeryville, CA | collected...
GTTAGTGAGGTCTTTCTCCGGCAGTCCGGAGAAAGACTTTTTTATTGCAGCGCTTCCCATAGCACTTCAGCCGGATGAAGGGCTGTCCGTCCCGTTCCATCGTGGATCTGATGACGACAACTCGTACCGGGTGCCGCGATGATTACTTCTTCAGGTTGATTCCGGACCGTCGGGAAAAGAACCAACTCACCGATTTTCATCGATAAATCATAATGCTCTTTTTCATAGCCAAATGAACCGGCCATGCCACAACAACCGGAGGGAATCAATTGAACCGTATAATTTTCGGGGAATGAAAGAATCTTCTTCGTGTGTACGACACTGGACACCGCTTTTTGCTGACAATGTCCGTGGAGTTTTATCAAACGTTTTTCCTGCGTAAATACATCCTTAGAAACCCTCTTATTTTCAATTTCCCTTGCTATAAACTCATCGAACATTAGGCAATTCACGGCCAAAGACTTGGCAGATTCAACCAAAGAATCGTCGACCAAGTCAGCATATTCGTCCCGAAATGTCAAAATCGCTGAGGGCTCTATACCGATTAATGGGGTTTCACGGGTGATCAGATCTTTCAATAACGAAACATTCCGATTGGCTAATTTCTTAGCTTCCTTGAGTAGCCCTTTCGATAATTGCGGACGACCCGAGGGACTATGATCAGGAATGACCACCTGATACCCTAACTTCTGCAAAACTTGAATAGCTTTTTTGCCAATTTCAACATCATTGAAGTTGGTAAACTCATCGCAGAAGAAGTAAACTTTCGGACCCGCTGGGTTTTTTACCGGTTGTTTTTTAAACCAGCTCCTTAGGGTTTGACGATGCAAAAGGGGCATGGTTCGGTCGGGATGAAATCCCACAATTCGGTTGGCCACACGACGCAAAGCCGTGTTTTTAAAGACCATATTGTATGCCCAGGGAGCAACGGCTGTGAAAATGGTATTAAGCCTATTGACATTGGCAATCAACCAGGAGCGTAACGGGACACCGTGAATTTCCTGATATTGATGCAAAAACTCCATCTTTAATTTAGCCACATCCACATTGGAAGGGCACTCATTCTTACAGCTTTTGCACAACAAACAAAGATCAAAAACCTCCTTGATCTCCGGGTGATCAAATCGGTTGACATGATCGGAGTGTGTTAACATTTCACGAAGGATATTCGCACGGGCGCGGGTCGTGTCCTTTTCGTCGAGAGAAGCCATGTAACTCGGACACATGGATCCACCACTCAAATGAGTTTTTCGACAATCGCCCGAACCGTTGCATTGCTCCGCATGCTGTAGAATGGTTTGGTTTTCAAAACGGAAAAATGTAGGGATTTCTGGGACGGCGTGGTCAGGTTCATACCGTAGAAACTGGTCCATGGGCGGGGTGTCCGTAATTTTTCCCGGGTTGAAAATCCCCTTGGGATCCCAAGTGGCTTTAATCTTTCGGAACAGTTCGTAATTATGCTGCCCTACCATCTTCGGAATAAACTCACCCCTTAAGCGTCCATCTCCGTGTTCTCCCGATAAAGAGCCATCATATTTTTTGACCAGATCAGCGATTTCTTCAGCAATCATTCGGAACTGGCGATGCCCTTCTCTCGTCTTGAGGTTGATAATCGGTCTAAGGTGAATTTCGCCGGATCCGGCATGGGCGTAGTGCACCGCAGACATTCCGTGTTTTTTCAAAATCTCATTAAAATCACGGATATAGTTGGGTTGATCATGTACATCAACGGCTGTATCTTCAATAACAGCGACTGCTTTTTCATCCCCCGGAATGTTAGCCAATAGCCCTAGCCCCGCTTTTCTTAACGACCAGATCTTTTTGGTATCCTCGTTAAGAAGAAGGGGAAAATGAAAGCCCAGTCCATTAGCACGGAGGTCTTTTTCAAGGGCTGCTGCTGTGTCTTGCACTTGTTCAGGGGAGTCTGCCGAGACATCCACCACCAAAATGGCGGGGTAGCTACCGTCTTCAGTGAACTGAACAAAAAATGCATTTTTCCGTTGCTCGGTATTTTTGGCAGCACATTCGAGGATGTAACCATCGATCAATTCAACGGCTTGTGGGTGATAATTAAGGGCGACTACCGTTGCCCGTAAAGCCTCATCAATGGTATTAAAATGCGCACATACCAACCCCTGGAAGGGTGGGGGAGGTGGAATGAGATTGACCTTTATTTCCGTTAGTATACAAAGCGTGCCCTCTGAGCCAGCAATGAGTCGGCACATATTAAATGAAGGCCCCTCGGGCGTATAAGGCGCACAGTCGAGCAGCATATCCAAGGCATAGCCGGTATTGCGCCTTTCTATGGTATGTTTCGGGAAGTTTTTCCGAATCTCTTCCTGGTTGAACGGATCCGACAATAGTTGGTCGGTCGTTTGATAGATGCGTTGGAGGAGAGGTGAGGGCGACTTTTCGCTAGCTAGTTGGCGAAGTTCTTCCGGTGTAACCGATTTGAACTCAGCCTTGGTTCCATCCGAAAGTAATGCTTTAACTTCCAATAAGTGCTCTCTGGTACTTCCGTATACAACCGAATTGGAACCACATGAATTGTTGCCTACCATCCCCCCAATCATAGCGCGGTTAGCTGTCGAAGTTTCCGGTCCGAAATAAAGCCCAAATGGCTTCAAGGCCATATTTAATTCATCACGTATCACCCCCGGCTGGACCCTCGCCCAACGTTCTTCCGGATTAATTTCTAGAATTTTGTTAAAGTGCCTTGATAAATCAACGACAATCCCGTTTCCCACCACTTGGCCCGCCAGCGAAGTTCCAGCCGTGCGAGGTATCAAGGGTACCCCATGATCGTTGGCGAAACGGATCAGAATTTCCAGATCTTTTTCTGTTTTCGGTATAGCTACCGCTAGGGGCAACTCCCGATAGGCCGACGCATCGGTTGCATAGAGTCTGCGCATTACCTCATCCCAGTGCAACGCCCCTTCAAGTTCGGCTTGTAATTGTTGTAAGGTGTTCGTGTTGACGTTCGTTAAAGAAGGCATTCCCCGTAAAATACAAAATGAGTAGATTTACAAAGTTATAGGATGTAACGGGAATCACCTGCTAATAAATCGGATTTCCATACAATCCCTTGAAAAATGGTTTTTATATAAATAAATCAAACCGGTTTTTATTCCTTATTCCAATTCTCTCAGGGTAGGAACGATAAAAAAACGTAAGGTCCGTCGGATTTCCCTACCTTTACTGTATGGAAAGAAAGCCTGAAATAGCATTTGAAGATCTAAAATTAAACCGGCAGTTGTTGAACGCCATCGAAGAAGCCGGATATGAGCAGCCCACGCCCATCCAAGAACAGTGCATTCCCCTGATTTTAGCCGGTCATGACGTTTTAGGAATCGCACAAACCGGCACGGGTAAAACAGCAGCCTATGTTCTTCCCTTGCTCATGAAGCTGAAATATCCGCAAGGAGACCACGTGCGTGGCCTTATTTTAGCACCTACGCGAGAACTGGTTATACAAATTGGGGAGGTCACCGCTAACCTTGGGAAATACACCGGACTTAGACATGTATGCCTCTATGGCGGTACCGGGACAAAAACGCAGATAGAAAACATTCGTGCCGGTGTCGATGTGATTGTGAGCACACCGGGTAGATTTTTGGATATCTACCTCAAAAATGAGATAGTGGTAAAACAGCTCAATACGTTGATTTTAGATGAGGCAGACAAAATGATGGATATGGGGTTCATGCCGCAAATCCGTCGAATGTTGGAAGTCATTCCGCGAAAACGTCAGAATCTCTTATTCTCCGCTACCTTCCCGGATAAAGTTGCCAAACTTTCGGAGGAGTTCCTGGAATTTCCGACAAGGGTGGAGGTTTCTCCTCAAGCAACAACCGCCGAAATGGTCGAGCAAGTCTTGTATCAAGTACCCAATTTTCGGACGAAGATATACCTCCTCGAACACCTGCTGAACACCCGGGAGGATTTTAAAAGGGTGATGATTTTTACGCGAAAGAAGGATACAGCGAACCAAATTTTTAAATTTTTGGAGCGTAAAGTGATTTCCCCTGAAAAGATTCGTGTGATCCATGCCAATAAGGGGCAGAATACCCGAATCAATGCAATGAATGCCTTCAAGGAAGGCGATATCCGCGTTTTAGTCACCACCGATGTGACAGCCCGAGGTATTGATGTGACCGAAGTTAGCCACGTTATTAACTTCGACGTTCCGCTGATCTATGAGGATTATGTGCATCGTATTGGCCGAACCGGACGGGCGAATAAATCGGGAGAAGCCATTACTTTTATGACCGAGGCAGACGCCTACCATATTCAAAAGATAGAAAAGTTGATACGGAGCGAAATACCCCGTCGACCACTACCCGATATTCCCATAGCACCTACGTCCTTTGAGGAAAAACAGGCCATGGCAAGGGAAATCGATGCGCAACGTAAACGGGAAGACCCTGATTATAAGGGAGCATTCCACGAAAAGAAGAAACGTCCCGATTCCAAAAAAACTACATCAAAGAAAAAACCCATACGCAGGAACAAATAAAGAAAATGTAATATTTTTGTGTCCTTACCGTTTCATAGCTGAGACGTCCCTTCTCAAGGTTAAAGCTGAATAGAACTAAAGTTAAAATGAAAATTCGGGTCGGTATTTGGTTGTTCTTGGGGTTACCTGGTATGATATGTGCACAAGCACAATTGGTAAGTAATAGTCAACCGGTTTCTTCACAGGAAAAACAAATATTGTCTTTGTCGGAGCGGAAAGTGTTGCCTCTTTTCGGTGAAATGAGAAAGTCATCCGATCAGATCAAGGAAGAAATTCGATTTCTCGATGATTGTGATGCCAATTTCGGTTCCCGTAAAGAAGCGAGTCAGTTTTTTGCTGCAAGAGGGTGGGAATACCTGGCCGAAGGTCAGCTCGATACCGCAACTTACCGTTTCAATCTGGCCCATCTGTTAAACGAAAAAAATGTGGACGCCTACTGGGGTCTTGGGGTCGTATGCTTCCAACGAAATGACCTTTCCAACTCCTTTCGTATGCTTAAAAAAGGAGTGGAAGTAGAACCCCGAAACGTTCCCTTGCTGGTTGACCTATCTTCCATTTCGATCAAACTGTACGAAGAGGACCCGACAAGCCTGGAACTAGACGACGTCAAAAAGTTATTGGAACAGGCCGCCCAATTGGACCCGGAATATGCCCAGACCTTCTATAATTTGTCGATTACCGAATTTTATAAGGGTAATTACACCCAAGCCTGGGAAAATCTCCATAAAGGAAGGGAATTGAACTTCTCACTTGTCAATTTGCAATATGTAGAGCAGTTGGTTGAAAAAGCACCTGATCCCAAAGGGTTTTTTAAAAGCACTGCCAATTGAAAGTGAGTTAGGATCGATAAATTTAAACCGGAGTAATTCGAATTCGAAAGCCTCCGGTTTTTTTGTAATCGATGGTACGTTCAGATGCTTTGAGGAAAGGTATGAAAATAAGGTTAATGCTTCTAGTCTTGATCCTTATCACAATCGTAATGATCTATGACTATACCTTTCCCTATCCCGTCAACACTTCTTATTCCACCCAAATAAAAGATAGAAATGGGGTGCTATTGCATGCATTTCTGACATCCGACGATATATGGAGAATGTATGCCGAACTCGATGAAATAACTCCACTTCTCAGAAAAACTATTCTTTTTAAAGAAGATAAATATTTCTACTACCATCCAGGCATTAATCCTGTCGCGATAGCGAGAGCACTTTTGCTTAATACGACCCGCGGGAAAAAGGTATCAGGGGCATCGACGATCACCATGCAGGTGGTCCGTATGCTTGAACCCAGGCCCCGAACCTATAAAAATAAACTGATCGAAATTTGGAATGCGCTCAGACTGGAAAGGCAATTTTCAAAAAACGAAATTCTACAACTATATTATAACCTAATACCCCTTGGCGGCAATGTGGAAGGGATTAAATCGGGCTCTATACTTTATTTTGGGAAACCTCCCCAGTTACTCAGCTTAGCTGAAATCACAACCTTAACCGTCATTCCAAATAACCCCCGGTTTTTGAATCCCCGAACAGGAGGTGATCGATTGCTGGCGGAACGGAATCGATGGTTGATCTATTTCAAGGAAAAAGGCCTTTTTACACCCCAAGTGATCGACGACGCTTTAAACGAACCCCTCACAGCGATCCGTAGGGAGGCTCCCAAAGCGGCTCCCCACTTATCGGTGCGCCTTAAAAGGCAAACGCCCGATAAAGCAATTGTCAAAACTACCTTGTCCCAGACGATTCAACAACAAACCGAGACCTTGGTGAGCAACTACATGAATCGGATCCGAACATTTAATATTCAGAACGCTGCCGTTTTAATCGTCAACAATGAAACGATGGAGGTGGAAGGATATGTTGGTTCAGCCAATTTCAATAACCCCGTAGACGGAGGACAAGTTGATGGTGTACGAGCGATACGCTCCCCAGGAAGCACGTTAAAACCCTTCCTATATGCCCTGGCGTTTGATAAAGGGATTGTGATACCTCAAACCGTTATTAATGATGTACCATCGAATTTCGATGGATATGAACCGGAAAACTTTGATCGAAAGTTCAATGGACCCGTAACAGTAGCCTTTGCTCTATCCCACTCGCTGAATATTCCGGCGGTGAAACTACTGCAAAAAGTGGAAATGAAAGGGATGGTAGAGGGCTTAAAAAAAGCGGGTTTTAGAACCATCGAGAAGCAAGAGCAAGATTTGGGCTTGTCGCTGATCCTAGGGGGTTGTGGTACTACCCTGGAGGAGTTGACCCGGCTCTATGCAACCTTTGCACGCGGCGGAAATTTCGCTTCCCTGAATTACCTAACGGACCGCTCTTCATCGGCTGCGGAAAGTGAATTGATTTCGGAAGAAGCTGCTTTTTTAACTACCCGAATCCTTGCTGAGGCAAACCGTCCAGACCTGCCGAATCACTTTGATCATACCTTTAGATTACCCAAAATAGCCTGGAAAACCGGGACCTCCTACGGCAAACGGGATGCCTGGAGCATAGGCTACAATAAAAAATATACGGTTGGCGTATGGGTAGGGAATTTCTCAGGTACCGGTGTTCCGGAGCTAAGTGGAGCAAATATCGCCACACCACTGCTTTTTGACATTTTCAACACCATCGATTACAATGCGTCGAGTTCCTGGTTTACGCCCCCATCTGGACTGGAATTGAGAAAAGTTTGTGCTCATACGGGAGATGTTCCGGGGGAGGGCTGCGAGGAAATTATAAACGGGGAGGTCATACCGGGGGTATCAATTTTTAAACGATGTGAACACAGCAAGCCGGTATTTGTTAATGAAGAATTAACCGTTTCCTACTGCGGTTATTGCTTACCACCTTCGGGAACTGTTCGTAAACACTTTCCCAATTTCGAACCCGAGTTGATCGCGTTTTACAATTATTCGAAAATTCCCTTTCCCAAAATTCCTCCCCATAATCCAAACTGTTCCCGAATATTCGAAAACCGCCCTCCCCAGATTGTCAATCCGCGAGAAGGAGCTGAAATCTTCATTCAGAAAGAACATGCATCCGAAATTCAGCTGCTTTGTCACACCTCTCCCGATGTACACCATGTCACATGGCTGGTAAACGACCGAATTTTGCAAAAAGCACCTCCGTCGCAACCTGTTTTTTTCAAACCACCCATCGGGGTAGTCAAAATATCGTGTGCAGATGACAAGGGAAGAAACACCGATATTGTGATTTTTACGAAACAGTTTTAAAAACGTTCTGCTTCTCAACCGGTAAAACTACCTTGATCCTTTAATTAAAATTTTTATTCCGTCATGCTATGCGAACGTTGACGAAGGAGGGTTAGCCACCTATCGGATAAATCGGAGCTACGTATAGAAGGTTCGTTGTCGTTTTGCTGGAGGCCTACCGTCCTATCATACACTGTCCTAAAACTAAAATGGTCTAATCGTCAACTGGTTTAGGGAGACCCCGCAAAGGGCACAAATAGCCTGATATCTTTTAAGGGGGATTCGGGCTTTCCCACTTATCCACTTGTGGACGGTGGTTTGGCTAACCTCCAGTTTTTGGGCTAATTGGGGCTGCGTTACACCCGATGTGTAGTAATAATTTTGTAAGACTTGTTCTACGGTCATGGATCCTATAGTATTTAATAGTAAAGAGTGAGGATGATGTTATAACAATATGAAAGGATAAAAATAGAGACATATTCGAAAACTAACTTACCTCAATAAAATGAGGTAAAATGTTAATATTCAGAGGTATAGCCCTGAAGATTAGTAGAATATACCTTTTCAAATTATTACTAATTTCAATAGGTAAATAGTACGATAATTCTTATGTTTAAATGTGAAAACCGTCCGAAAGAATTCGGTTGGCCAATACATACTATATATTATCATGAAACGATTAAGCTTGGAGGATTTAAAATCTCAAAATCCGGAGGAAGTTTTACGCGATAGGGAACGGATTCGTGAAGCTTATTTCCCCCAGTGGGGTTTCTTTCGCATTGGATTTACCCGCTGGTTGGGTGGGGGAATTCTAAACCTTTCGATGTATGAGCGCTATTTATCAACGATTTTTGGATCCAACAAAGTTGATCCGGAATCAACACCGGTGGTATGATTTGTTGAAAAGCCTGGTCTATCATCACGATTCCAATTTATTTAGTCAACTTGATTTCGACAACGATCGGGCATTTTCGGACCCCGTTGTTTTTCATTATCTCTTCAGTCCAAAAACACCAAATTCTCCTTTGGTCAGGTGGTTGTACGGGTATATCCCTCCTGATTTACGCCCCGCCAACCTGATCGTTCGCGCAGATCGCGACGGCCTTGTCAATCTGCCTAACTTGGGTTATCTGAGGCTAAAACCCAAGGAAAAAGTGAAAATAAGCCCCGGCGATGTGGAGACGACGCTTTTGGAAAACTTCTACCTACCTGAAAGCTCCATACGTTTGTGTATCCATGGGACATCGCTACTCGAAGTGAAGCCCTTGAAGGAACCCCCAGAGCGAACACTTACAAAACATATCAGTCCCTTGAGCGAGGCTGCTCAATTTCTTCAGGTCGCCCAGCCTGAATTATGGACGACGATCGAACGGGTTGCACGGGAAGTGGTGGTATACAATTCGATGGTGACAACTAACCTGACCGGTTTACAACATCACGGAACCCTTTACTTGAATACACAGGGACGTGCACCTACTTCCGTTTTCTTTGTTGATGCCTTGGTCAGAGGGTGCGGTTATTTGCTATTTGATATGTTAATGCTGGATCAGGTAATTGACAATTCCGATAAGCGGAACCCCAACCTGAGTTGGGATTGGCTACCTTGCAAGCGAGGTGGTAGAATTTTGCGTGACATTTTTGCCCGCTTATTGGCGTTGGATTCCTTAAGCTCTTTAAGCGAATGGTGTGAACTTCTGGGTAACTGGGAGGGGTTAAAAGCAAAAGCAGAAGCCAATTATTACCAAACCTTACATCTTCAAACCTTAAAAGAAAATATTTCCTTCTTGGACCTTCGGGGTAATAAAAGCGAAGAAAATTCGGACGGTTTACTTTCCAGTTTAATCGATTTCTATATTCGGCGTCGGGTCTAATGCTACAGAAGGGAAGGGGAAACCCATAATTTCATCGAAAAATTCAATTTTAGATTTAGGTAACGCAATCTCGATTACACAGGAAGCTTCCCACAGATTTTATTCTTCTGGTGGCGATTGGTGGGATTATGAGAATTGCCGTTCTTTCCCTAATTTTACCGTCTTAGGTTTTATAAGAGATTAACTTACAGTAAATAGATTCATACGAATGGCAGTAATAGCATTCAGAGAAGCGGTCCGAGACGCTATGTCCGAAGAAATGCGCCGCGACGAAACCATTTTCTTAATGGGTGAAGAAGTTGGCGAGTACAATGGAGCTTATAAAGCGAGTCAGGGTATGTTGGACGAATTTGGTCCGCAACGTGTGGTAGATACTCCCATTGCTGAACTAGGGTTTGCAGGAATAGGGATTGGAGCAGCCATGAATGGCCTTCGCCCCATCGTAGAATTCATGACTTTTAACTTTTCCTTGGTAGCCATCGACCAGATCATCAATGGTGCCGCCAAGATGTTGTCAATGTCGGGAGGCCAATATAATGTTCCGATTGTCTTTCGAGGACCGACCGGTAACGCAGGGCAATTAGGAGCGCAACACTCACAGAACTTTGAGAATTGGTATGCGAATACACCCGGTTTGAAAGTAGTCGTACCTTCGAACCCCTACGATGCCAAGGGTTTATTGAAGACCGCCATCCGAGACGACAACCCCGTTATTTTCATGGAGTCTGAGTTGATGTACGGGGATAAAATGGAAGTTCCTGAGGAGGAATACCTAATACCTCTTGGAAAAGCAGATATTAAAAGACCCGGTAGCGATGTGACCATCGTTTCGTTCGGTAAAATGGTACCCCGCGTCGTAATGCCAGCTGTCGAACAATTAGCCAAAGAGGGCATTGAGGCTGAGGTCATTGATTTGCGAACCGTTAGACCTATTGATTACGCAGCTATTGTTGAATCGGTGAAAAAGACCAACCGATTGGTGGTGGTGGAAGAAGCCTGGCCACTGGCGGCAATCTCCTCGGAAGTAGCCTACCATGTACAACGCTATGCTTTTGATTATCTTGATGCCCCCGTCATTCGGGTAAATAGCCGGGACGTGCCCCTACCTTATGCGCCCACGTTGATCGAAGAAGTTCTTCCCAATGTGAAGCGTACGGTTGCTGCAGTTAAATCCGTCCTTTACAAAGCATAATTTGAACCTTACGGAACTGTTCCGCTGGTGTTTTTAAGCTAGAACTCAACCCATTGAGCCAGTTTAAAAAAGGTATTTCAAAGCAACCCGTTGAATAACCGGTTGCTTTTTTTATGGTTAGTAAATAACAATTATGTGCTTGTTGAGCCTAACAGACGTATATGTAAGAAAATTTGACAATCCCGTTTTAAGCCAAATCAATTGGGAGGTAAAAAAAGGCGAGCAATGGGCAATTGTAGGTGGAAATGGATCGGGTAAAACGATGTTGCTCGATACCTTGGCGGGGCGATTGATGCCCCGAAGTGGAAAAATAAAGCGCAACGCCGCAATGGAGTTAGTAGCAGCCGATTATTCCTTCAACCGGATTGTCCGGTCGGCTGCTCAGTATTACCAACAACGGTTTCAATCACAGGATGCTGAAGTAGCTCCTACGGTCCGAGAAGTTTTAACCAATCAATTGAAACCGGTGGGTACGGTGGATGAAACGTCCGTCAAACTACCGCCCTTGCAAGTAACCCCACAGGACCTGCAAAAAATTACGGAACTGCTATCGTTAACACCCCTCCTCGACCACCCCTTTGTCACGCTTTCCAATGGCGAAACACGGCGTATGCTTTTGGCTTTATCGCTTCTTAAAAAAGCCGATATCGTCATGTTCGATGCTCCATTTACGGGACTAGATGCATTTTCTAGAGAAGTACTAAAAGAAGCCATGAAAGTTTTGGTGGCGGAAGGTCGAACTATCCTGTTGGTGACGCATCCCAACGAAATTCCCGATTTTATTACCCATGTGTTGGAATTGGACAACGGCTCGATCGCTAATTCGTTGCCTATTTCGGAATGGAAAACGCAAGGGCAAACCGGCAATACCCGATTAAGAAGAGCGGAAATAAACCAGGCTTTATTGAAGGAATTGGGAGTTCCCCATCACCGGGATTTTGAATATGCATTTAAATTAAGAAATACGAGGGTGGTATACGATGGTAGAGCGGTGTTGGATGGCGTAGACTGGGAGGTCAAGAAGGGTGAGCGCTGGTCACTTTCAGGACCAAACGGGTCTGGAAAATCAACCTTGTTGAGCATTATCACGGCTGACCATCCGCAGCGCTTCGCAAATGACTTTGAGATTTTCGATCGAGAAAAACGTGGGAAAGGCTTTTCAATGTGGGATATTAAACAGCGCATCGGCCACGTTTCACCCGAACTCCATATGTATTTTCCTGCCGAAACTTCGGTCTATAAAACCATTGGATCTGGTTTTTTCGATGCAACCGGTATTTATTTCAAAAAGTTGGATGATATTCAGGACCAACGGATTCGAGGGGTAGCCCGCATGCTGGAGGTAGACGATTTGCTTGAAAAATCATTCAAAAACTTGTCAAAAGGAGAGCAGAGGCTGGTACTGCTTGCTCGGGCTTTGGTGAAAAATCCCCCCTTATTGATTCTGGATGAGCCTTGTCAGGGATTGGATCTACCTACCGTTGAGTATTTCAAAAAAATCGTGGATGCCGTATGTGAAAATGGAGATTATACCCTCATTTACGTGTCGCATTACCCCAATGAAATACCCTCTTGCGTCAATCGCCGTATCCATCTCAATGGGGGGAAGGTTGAAAAAATGCTTTGATATAATGGCAACATAAGCCAATTTTTACACGTATTTTTATTCTAAAGTATTGTAATACAAAAAGATTCGTTATATAGATTGGCGTGTCTGTGATGGTACCCAAATAAAATTTGTCAGAAGAGACCTTTTGCGTTGATCTATCAATTGAGGAGACAGGTATGGCTTTGAACTATAATCCCCCCTATAGAAGAGCTTGTTATCTCTGGCTAATCGGTTTTTTCTTCCTCGTTAATGTGGCGGTAGGGCAATCCATTTTTTTTGCGGATGGTACAAGCGGTAAGCGTATTTGCTGGCATCCCAGAAATGATGACCCCGCGTACGTAGTGGAAGTCGAAGTAGAACCTGGGCGTTGTGGGGACGGTAATTATGTAATCGTATGGGGAGATAATACGCCTTCCACAAAGGTGGAAAAAGCAGGTATTTATACACACACCTATAATTTTACCTCCTTTAGAAACAGTACAGCCTCGGGGGTTCAGGTATACAACATTGTGTTGGAATCCACAGCCGATGAATGTTTTTTTGACCAAGCTCCCCTCGTTCGTCTAATCGCTATTAAAACGCCAGTTCCCCGCTTAACCGTCACGGCAGCCTGTGAAGACGTACAAAGTACCTTCACCAATACGAGCGAAGGTAGGACGGCTAACGACTATCACACCTTAAGTTGGAGCTGGGAATTCAGTGACGGAAAAACATACACAACAGCAGGTACGTTGAGGAGAACGTTCGATGATCCGGATCAAACCTATACCGTAAAGCTCGGGGTTAAATCGGATGTATGTACCAACGATTTCGTCTATACCGAACCCGTATCATTTAAATTAAAAAAGCTGCCAACGACCGTTGCAGAAGTACAAGGACTGGGCGATGGTGTGCTATGTTATACCGATGATAGCGACAGTACGATCGTATTGGATGCATCCAAATCTCGGGATGCCAACCAGTTTAATTGGCGTATAACTGGGGGTGACTACGAGGTTGTAGACCTTATGAAAAGTGATTCCTCGCAAATGAAAATTAAGTTGACGGAATCGGCGACCTATCAAATTCAGATTAGAACACGCAATGAATGTGGTCTTGCACAAGGCTCCAATGCAACCTTTTCGACCACCTTCGATGCACTACCCTTACCCGATCTAACCCTACTCCCTCAAACCGATGGGTGTGAGGAACTTACCTACAAATTGACTGATCCTGACGTAGGGGCGAGCTATTTTTTATATCGCGCCGGTGTTCCGGAACCGCTCGAACCAGGGGTAGAAGTAGTTTTACCGGTAAGCGAGGAACCTTATAGGATTGAGGGGGTGGTGGAAAATGTATGCGGCGAACGTCGTAAGAATATTTCTTTTTATGTACACCCCAAAGCCCCTGTCGAAATTACTTCCATTCCGCTTGATACCACGGTTTGTTATGCTACCGAATCAATTTCATTGGAGGCTTCAAGGTTGGGAGGCGCCTGGATGGGTGAAGGCCTACGCCAAGTAAGTGGGCAAACGATCTTTACCCCCGATGTGGTAGGGGAGTTCGAGATAACCTATCAAGTGGGAACCGGTCTCTGTCTCACGGCTGATACGCGTCGCATCAAGGTTATCAATGAATTACCACAGGCCAGTATCGGTCTTGATGAAACTGACTTGCGTTGTTCACCAGCGGTAGTACTGTTTACGAACCGATCTAAGGGCGCAGATCCGGATTATTCCCTGTGGCGATTTGACGATAGCGTGGAGGGAATTGTCACGAATTCGGATACGATCTCATGGGTTTTCTCAGCTGAGGAAACGGAGGCAAACTACGTGGTTAGACTTACTGTGAGAAATGCCTGTGGGACGGTCGATGCAACCCGTAATATCAAAATCTTACCCCAAACGATTAAGCCTTATTTTAGCTTTCCTCCAGGTGTTTTTTGCCCCAATTCGGCCATCCCCTTTGAAGACGGCACAGTGCCGGAACCAACCCACTGGTATTGGAATTTCGGTAACCAGGGGGAGTCCAATTTAAAAGATCCAAAATTCAGCTTCCCGAGCCCGGGGACCTATGAAGTCACCCTTACCGCTGGTAATCAATGTGCTACCGACAGTGTAAAACATACTGTAGAAATACAAGTACCCCCCGATCCGGAATTTACCATAACCAACGACTTGTTGTGCGAGGGGCAAGAGGTGTCATTCAACAATTCTTCAGATACCCGCTACACCTTTGCTTGGGATTTTGGAGATGGAAGCCCCGCCGATGAAACAAATTTTAACCCTAGTCATGTATTCAATGCCGCGGGAACCTATGAAGTTAAGCTAACTATTTTTGACGGTTCTAAGGAATGTAGTTCGGAGACCTCACTTCCCATTTTTGTGAATTCTGTCTTTCAAGCGAGCTTCACCCCCGAAGTCGATGAATTAGCCTGCGAACCTGCACTCGTAAAGTTTGTAAATCACACAGAAGGTGCGGATCAGTGGTATTGGGAATTTTCAGACGGGAATATGACCCGAACGGCGACCGTAAAAGAACCCTTAATTCCTTTTACTAAGGGGTATTACACTTTTCATTTAACAGCCACTCGCGAAGGTGCATGTCCAGCAGAAGCTTCCGGGTTTGCCTATTTTGATTTTGTAAAATGTAATGTGGATATTCCGGAAGCTTTTACACCCAACGGGGATCTCCATGGTGATCGTTACACTTTATTTGGTGATGGAATTGACCGAATTATTTTCATGAAAATTAGAAACCGTTGGAGCGAGGTCGTTTTTGAAGCACAGGACATTCCTCCGGGAAGCCAGGCGGATGGAGAATCCTGGGATGGAACAAAAAATGGAAAACCATTGCCCGCCGATATGTATGTGGTGGAAGCCAAAGTACGCTATAAGGATCAGTCTGAATCGGAGGTGATCCGAAGTAATTTCTATTTGGTACGCTGAAATGAGGGGAGGAATTTTTTGTCTTTTATTGCTGATTATAAGCCTATCTTCATCGGGTCAAGCTCCTCATTTTTCCCAATTCAATGCTCTACATGCTTACAATAATCCAGCCTTAGTGGGGGATGCGAAGGTTCCGCGGTTATCGATGAACTTCAGAAACCAATGGGCGACTTTGGGCACGGCTTTTAACACCGGTATAGTAGGTTTTGATACCTACAACCAGGAAAAGGAGATCGGTTGGGGAGCCTTTGCAATTCATGATCAACGAGGTAATGCTTTGCAAAGCAATATGGTAGCCACGCAACTCTCAAAATTAGCCTATATCAACAGCAATCGACAATTGCGGCTGATCGGCGGTCTGCAAGCTGCTTGGGTATCGAATCGATGGAATGATGATTATTTGACCTACGTATCTGACTACATGGGTTTGCCCGATCCTTTAGCGCTCAAAGCCATAACGGAAAACCGAATATCCTTTTCCATGGGAAGCGTATTGGAATATGTCCCCCAAAGCCCGGAGCAAGCTTCCTGGTGGTTGGGAACAACCTGGCAACATATAGCGGTGGGTACAGACAAGTGGATGGGGCAGCGCTTCGCATTACAGGGAGGTATGAAAATACCCTTCGACTCTCCAGGCTTTTTTGGAAATCGACTAGGTCACGATCTGGATCGGGAAACCTCCGTGAATATGGGTATTCAAATCCAGAAACAAGCTACCCTTTACCAATTAATACTCGGGGCTAATCTGGTCTATACCCCCTTGATCGTGGGCGTTTGGTATCGAGGATTAGGCGTAGGAAACCGTCGAGATGCCATTATACCAACCCTAGGCTTTATCAGTGCCAACGTCATGTTTCAGGTAAGTTACGATATACCTGTTTCCAGTCTGGGCTTTAATGCAGGTGCCCTCGAACTAACCCTTTGGTATGGGTTCGAGAATTTAGTTTCTTTCAGGGGAAATAGCCGCAACGTCCGGAACTTCCTTAAGTTTTAACCTTTTACTTCGATAAGTGGTAAAGTTCATACCAATCTTCATAATCTAAGGTTATGTCGGTGGCACTGGCCGCATTCCGTATACGACTTTCGAGCAAAGAGCCAATTATGGGTAAAGTACCCAAACGGATAAGCCAGGCCACAGCAATTTGCTCCAGGTTAGCATTGTATTTATTACCAATTTCAATTAGTTTCTCCCGGATTTTAACAGCTTTGGGATCCGTCCCCTCTTTGATCCTTCCCCCTGCTAATGGCGACCAGGCCAAAGGCTTACTGAAACTCTGTTTTATAAAATCGACACGACCGTCACTAATGGCAGAGGTGTTCATCAAATTGAGTTCGATATGATTGGTCACAATGGGTTTTCGCAAGTAAGATGCAAGCAATTGATGTTGAAATACGGTGTAATTAGCCACACCGATATGCAGTGCTTTTCCCATATTGACCAACTCCGCAAGCGCCATAGCCGTTTCCTCAGGATCGGCTAAAAGATCACTGTGGTGTAGTAACACGATGTCAAGATAATCCGTCCGCAGGCGCTTTAGGGAAGCATCAATACTTTGGTGAATATGTTTTCGCGATGTGTCATAAATCTGGAATTTACCATTAGAAGACATCCGTATTCCGCATTTGCTAAACAACACTAAATCCTCTCGCTTATACCCGATTTTCTTTACAACGCTCCCAAAACATTCTTCTATGGTCGAATCCCCATATAAAGCAGCATGATCGAAAGTGTTAATCCCAAGATCCAGACATAATTTTACGGTATCTTCAATTTTTCTTAGGGTTTCTGCTCCTTCATCCTCCCATCGCCAGAACCCGTAAATAGCTTCCGAGACTTTTGGTCCTGAATCACTTAAACTTACTTTCTTCATGTTGCGAACGGTGTGTTTGTTTCCGGTTGCAAAATACTCTATTTTCTCAATCGGAAACAAATACTAGGGGAAGATGACTTTTTCCGTTACGATTTTTTTGTCACCTACAAATCGAGCTAAATAAAGACCGGCAGGAAGTTGTCCTATACTCAGTTGTTGTAGCCCTGTAATACCCTTTAGATCAAAATGACGAATTTTTTCTCCCGTTGAACTCATTATTTCTAAGTGGTGAAACTTCTCCGACAAATGGACTTTCAGTTCACCGCCATCTGCTGGGTTAGCTTGAATCAATCGTTGCCGTTCTTCAATTACGATCGGATGGGTCGTATTGACCTCAACAGACGCTATGTTTGAATATTGATGGGAATGGTCACTATTAATGATTTTCAATCGGTAATAGTAAGTTTGGCCCGGCGAGATGTCAAAATCAGTATAAGTGTATTCCTGGGGTTCGCCGAATAAGTCCTTGCGTGGAATAATATCCAAATGATGGAACTCCCGTCCATTCTGACTCTTTTCGATCAAGAAGTCCTCAAAATTTTCACTATTTGTGGTTCCCCAGGTAAGTTGAACGCTCTTTCCTTCCGATATTGACGCATTAAAATGGGAAAAATTGACCGGCAGAGGCACTTCTTCAACCGTAATACGATAAACAGTATTTTCACTCAGGCTTACCGCGTAAAGTTCACCATTCTCTGATTCCCCAATATCGGATATTCCAGTGATACCTACATCTACTGAGTCAAATTCATACGTATCCCCATTGTGATGGATCAAGTGTAAGAAGGAGTTGTAATAATCCGCACCAACATAATATCCATAAATTGAGGGGAAGGTTGTACCTCTATACACAACACCCCCAATCACAGATCGATTGACGACATTTCCGGTAGGGTAGGTATGAACTGGAAATACCAACTCCTCAACATCGGGGCAGGCACCTGTAAGGGCAAATGGGTCATTCCCCTCATAACATTTCCAGCCAAAATTAGCCCCACGTAGATTTGCGAAGGGAATCACGTTGATTTCTTCATTCGAATTTTGCCCTACATCCCCAATCCATACGTCCTGCGTTAACCGGTCGAAACTCCATCGGAATGGATTTCTCAAACCCAAGGCATAAACGGGGCTATTAGGAAGTAAATTGTCATCTGGAAACGTGCCGTCGACTTGAAAGCGTAAGATTTTCCCTAAATAGGAAGCCGTATTCTGTGCATTATTGGAGGGGTCTCCCGAGGAACCACCGTCACCCGTTGAAAGATAAAGAAAACCATCTGGACCAAAATGTAATTCTCCACCGTTATGATTGTTATTTGTCGGGTGAGGAATGATCATAAGGGTGTCTTCGGAAGTAGGGTCGTAACGGTAGCTGTCGTCTGGATCCGTTAAATAACGCTTTACCACCAAGTCCCCTTCTTGATTATTGTGATACACGAAAAATTGTCGCGTTGTTGAAAAGTTGGGATCAAAAGCGAGACTTAATAGTCCTTGTTCTCCGTTGGTTAATAGGTCGGTTGTAGAGAAGAACTCCCCGCGATAGGTAAATGTGTTATCATTTACTCGGTCAAAGACCTTAATCGATCCAGTTTTTTCCACTACAAAAAGGCGTTGGCTACCATCGCCCGCATGTACGACTTGAATCGGACTGGCTAAATTCGTCGTGATAACGGGCTCTAGTTCAAATTTTAGCGTTTGTGCATTCGTTTTTACCGCTATTGAAAGTAGCGTAGCCAGAACGGTACTCATTAGTGAAAATGGGTGTATAGTTTTCATGGCATAAAGGTGTTGTATGATGATGAAGTTGAATTTTTATTTCTTGACCCGCTTGCATAGGTTCAAGGGGTAACGGTTTAAAATAACGTTGCTTCCTTTTCTAAAAATCAATAAATTACTATTAAAATACCAATTTCGAAACTTATCGACTCTTTGTTTTACGATGGCTGATATCAAAAATATTCAAGAATTATACCAATTACTAGGGGTGAAAAAAGAGGAAGTTCGCTTCGGAGGGGGTTTGAAAAAGTTGGCTGATCAACATAGCAAAGGGAAAATGACTGCTCGGGAAAGGGTCGCTTATCTACTCGATGACGAAGAATCTTTCCTGGAAATTGGTGAGTTTGCGGGCGATGGGATGTATGAGGAGGAGGGAGGCTGTCCCTCTGGTGGGGTAATCACAGGGGTTGGATATGTTTCGGGTCGTTTGTGCATGATCGTAGCAAATGATGCATCAGTTAAAGGGGGAGCCTGGTTTCCAATTACCGCCAAAAAAAATATCCGTGCCCAAGAGATTGCCATGGTGAATCGGTTACCGGTTGTCTATTTAGTGGACAGTGCGGGGATTTATTTACCCTTACAGGCCGATATTTTCGCAGACAAGGAACATTTTGGTCGCGTATTCAGGAATAATGCGAAAATGTCGTCACTCGGAATTTACCAGATTTCAGCCATTATGGGGAGTTGTGTGGCGGGGGGAGCTTACCTACCTGCCATGTCGGATGAAGCATTGATGGTGGAGGGTACTGGTTCCTTGTTTTTAGCTGGGCCTTATCTAGTAAAATCTTCGATAGGGGAACAAATCGACGCTCAAACCCTAGGGGGAGCCGTAATGCATACGGAGATTTCGGGGGTGGTCGATAATCGCTACCCCGACGATGCTACCTGTTTGGATGCTATAAGAGAAAGAATCGCTCGATTGGGGCGTTTCCCACGAGCAGGTTTCGACCGCATAGCCGCGAAATCGCCACGCTTGAGCCCTGATGAAATCCAACAAATTCTGCCGGCAGATCGTCTAAAACCCTATGATACCCGAACTTTGATGGATTGTATCGTTGACGAATATACCTGGGATGAGTATAAGCCGGATTACGGGAAATCGTTATTGTGTGCATATGCCAGGATTGACGGGTGGAGTGTAGGTATTATTGCTAATCAAAGGACCATGGTCAAATCGGGGGAGGGCGAAATTCAAATGGGAGGCGTTATTTATTCTGATAGTGCTGATAAAGCCGCACGTTTTATCATGAACTGCAATCAGAAGAACATTCCGCTGATTTTTTTTCAGGATGTCACGGGATTTATGGTTGGAAGTAGAAGCGAAAGAGAGGGGATTATCAAAGACGGAGCAAAGATGGTAAATGCCGTTGCAAATTCGGTGGTTCCCAAGTTCACCATCATTATCGGAAATTCCTATGGAGCCGGAAATTATGCGATGTGTGGAAAGGCGTTTGATCCAAGATTGATTTTTGCCTGGCCTACCGCCCAAATTGCGGTGATGAGTGGAGCAACTGCAGCCAAAACCCTGGTTCAAATTCAGACAGCGTCACAGAAAGCAAAGGGAGAACCTTTAACGGCTAAAGATGAAGAGCAGATCTTGCAGGAAATTACCGAACGTTACAATGAGCAACTGTCACCCTATTACGCCGCAGCTCGTCTATGGGTGGATGGAATTATTTACCCGGAAGAAACCCGTAAAGTGCTCTCAAAAGGGATTGAAGTGGCAGATCACGCCCCCCTCACCGAACGATTAAATGTCGGAGTATTTCAGGTATAAATGATTAGAAAAGAAGTCTCCACGGCATTATATCTCTCGTAAGACATTTATTCCCGACTAGAACCCATGCAAAATAGAATACGAATAGTTTTTTGGCTACTGCTGCTTACGTCACCTCTTACCGCACAAACTTCTACCGAACCCTGGAAGGGATTTCAAAAAGTAAAATTTGAATTCATGGGGCGGGAGGCTTGGTATGTAAAACCAGCCATCCCCCTGGAAGGTAAACCCTGGGTTTGGCGAGCGCATTTTCCCGATTGGCATACCGAAATGGACAGCATTCTCCTATCCTGGGGATACCATGTTGCCTACCTGAATACGAACGGAATGTTCGGTCACCCTTCGGCCTTGCTGATTTGGGATCGTTTTTATGAATACCTAACGGAGGAAAAAGGATTTGCTGATCGGGTCGCCTTAGAAGCGGTTAGTAGGGGCGGGCTGTATGCATATGGTTGGGCGAAGCGTAATCCAACTTGCGTAAGCTGTATCTACGCAGAAGCGCCTGTATGTGACCCCCGAAGTTGGCCTGGAGGGAAAGGGAAAGGGATTGGTTCACCCAGTGACTGGGAAAAATGGAGGGAAATTTTTGGATTGACGGAAGCGGAAGCTGCGGCGTTTACCGATATACCCCTGAACGACTTAGCGGGTTTGGCGAGTTTTAAAGTACCGGTGTTACACGTTGTAGGCTCCAACGATAAGGTGGTTCCTAACGAAGAAAACACCTGGCCGCTCATTCAAAACTATATAAAAGCCGGAGGACCTGCTACAGTTTATACCTTATCGCGCAGTGAACAAAAGCTAAATGGACACCATTTCGACATTGAAAACCCAGCGTTGTTTGCCAAATTCATTCATCAGCATTCCTACCCCGTTCAAAAAAGACTAGCCCCAGCCGATTATATAGAACCAAATGGGGGCATAACTACAGCAATTGAAAAATTTAAAAACCAAAAACACGGAACCGTCGCTTTCCTAGGAGGATCAATTACCCACAATCCGGGTTGGCGGACTAAAACCATTCAGTATCTAAAAGAACGGTTTCCGGAAACAAATTTTAAGTTTATTTCAGCAGGGATTCCTTCATTGGGGAGTACGCCCCATGCGTTTCGATTAGAAGAAGATGTGTTGAAACAGGGTATACCCGATTTGTTATTTGTGGAAAGTGCGGTGAACGATCGTACCAATGGATTTAGTGAAAAAGCGCAGATTCGGGGGTTGGAGGGAATCATTCGACAAGCGAAGGTAGCAAATAGGCAAATGGATATTGTGATTATGGCATTTGCCGACCCCGATAAGACCGGCGACTGGGATCAGGGGCGCGAGCCAGTGGAAGTTTTGGTACATCAAAAAGTGGCCAAACACTACCAGCTACCTTTTATAAACTTAGCTCGAGAAGTATACGACAAGGTAAAAGTGGGAGAGTTTTCCTGGGAATATGATTTCAAGGATCTTCATCCGTCGCCTTTTGGTCAGGAAATCTATTTTGAGGCCATTAAAACACTATTGAATCAGGATCATTCGGGCAGAACTACACCTAATTTGCCCCAGGTTATGGATCCGTATTCTTATAGTGCAGGTCGCTACGTAAACCCTGGTGAGGCGAAAAATCTGAAAGGTTTCAAGTGGGTTGAATCGTGGAAGCCCTCTGACGGGAAGGCTACACGCAAAGGTTTTGTGGAGGTCCCCATGTTAGTTGGTGAAACAGAAGGAGCATCCTTTGAACTGGAATTTGAAGGCCGAGCCATTGGTATTGCCGTAGTTTCGGGACCGGACGCTGGTACCATCAGTTACCAGATTGACGGTAAGAGGGCGCGTACTTTAGATCTAATGACCCAGTGGAGCAACCAACTTCACCTTCCCTGGTATCTAATGCTCGACGACGAATTAAAGCCGGGAAAACATAAGCTCAGGGTAAGGCTACTCCCGGGGGAGGCGGGCGATCCAAAGGGGAATGCCTGTAGGATTGTCTATTTTCTAGTCAATCGCTAGCCCTACCCTCGGAGCAAAGCTTCCGCAACAGCAAGGTCTTCTGGGGTCGTAATTTTGATATTTTTATAGTCTCCTTCTACCAGGTGGACATGGAAACCAGCATGTTCTACCACGCTAGCACAATCGGTGAAATGTGGGTGGTAGTCGGTATCAAAAGCCTTTTTCATCATATCTGCACGAAATACTTGCGGGGTTTGAACCATTCGAAATCCTTCGCGATCCACCTGAATTGAAGAGCCATCCCGTTGAATTTTTCGGATGCTATCTTTCAGGGGTAAGGTTGTAATAGCTGATCCAAAGACCGAGGCTTCTTCATAACAATGGGATATAAGGGAAGGGGTAATGAGTGGTCTGACACCGTCGTGCACGGCAATCAGTCCATGTGAATTTTCGATTTCCGCTAATCCGTTTTTTACGGAATGAAATCGCGAACTCCCTCCTGTGACGATTTGATGGGGATAGGCGATCTTGTATTTTTCGACGATCCTTTCCCATGCGGAGATTTGGGTTTCAGGAAGAACCAACAGAATAGAAACGTCCTCCACCGTTGCAAAGGCTTTCAACGTATGGTACAGAACCGGCTTACCACCCAGGAGGAGGAATTGTTTCGGGACATCGCTTTTCATCCTTGAGCCGCTCCCTCCAGCAACGATAATTGCGAATTTTTTCATCTCGAAAAAAAACGTCCGAGTGAAAAGCCCGGACGATCTTTTTTATCATTAAAACCTTTGTTTTCTAGATAATCAACATCACATCGCCGTAGGTAAAGAATTGATATTTCTCTTTTAAAGCGATTTCATATGCTTTCATGATTAAATCGTATCCGCCAAATGCACAGGCATTCATCAGCAAAATGGATTCCGGTAAATGGAAATTGGTGATTAACGCCGTGCCTATTTTAAAGTCATAGGGAGGGAATATGAAGCGGTCAGTCCAACCCTCCACCGGCTTAACATGGCCACTGGCTGAAACGGAGGATTCAATGGCTTTCAGAGAAGTGGTGCCTACCGCGCATACTTTTTTACCCGAATCCAGAGCCGTGTTGATAATGACAGAGCTCTTTTCTGAAATGAAATAATTTTCCGAGTCGGTTTTATGCTTGGTAAGGTCTTCTACATCTACATTACGGAATGTACCTAACCCTACATGTAGGGTGATAGGCGCGAAATTCACGCCCTTCAGTTCAAGCCTTTTTGAAATGGCCTTCGTGAAGTGTAGTCCAGCCATTGGCGCCGCTACTGCGCCTAATTTTTCCGCAAAAATAGTCTGGAAATGCTCCCTATCCTCAGGGGTTACCGATCTCCTAGAAATGATTTCCGGGGGGAGTGGGGTTTCACCAAGCTCATTGATTAGGTTCATGAACTCCTCGTGGCTACCATCGTACAGGAAACGAATCGTTCTACCCCTGGAGGTAGTGTTATCAATCACTTCAGCTACCAGTTCGCTGTCGCCGAAATAGAGTTTGTTGCCCACCCGTATTTTCCGAGCTGGATCCACTAATACATCCCACAGACGCATTTCGCGGTTCAACTCCCGTAATAGGAAAACTTCGATTTTCGCGCCTGTTTTCTCCTTCTGGCCAAAAAGCCTTGCAGGAAAAACCTTGGTGTCATTGACCACCATTACGTCGCCATCGTCGAAATATTGTATTACTTCGCTAAACGTTCTATGTTCTATTTCCCCTGTCTTGCGGTGTACGACCATCATTCTTGCCTCACCCCTTTCTTTTGGATGTAAGGCTATCAAACTTTGAGGTAGATCGAATTTAAATTCTGACAGTTTCATAAGTATATGTGAAGCAAGTAAAGCCCCTAGCGTTCAATCAATTAAACGGAAGAGGGCCAAACAGATTGTGCAAAAAAATAAGACCGCAAAAATAGTTAATTTTTTTGTCAAATCTTAACTATTAACGCTTTTTTCGTCCTCATCCTTATAAAGTACAATTTATTCCTTTTCTCACCTTAACGGATTCGATTTTTTTTTGGTATTTAAACAAAACGAGGCGAATCCCTACCCCGTAGGATCGCCTCGTTTTTATGATCTTGTTAGTGGTTAATGTTTAGCCCACCAAAGCGGGGTGGTGTTACCGTCTTCGCCGCCCAGGTACTGTAACGCTTGGTTGTACCCTGCAGGGTTGCTGGCTGGGATACTCGAAGGGTATTTGATCCGTTGGGGGAAGAACTTAACATTCACCGTCATGTAATTGCTGCTATTGAGATCCGGTAAGTTGGTTAGCGGATTCTCGACGGCAGGATTGTCAAAGAAGGGGAGGCCTAATCGACGATGGTCACTCCAAGTTTCTAGGGGTAACCAAGGCGTCTGTGCAATAAACTTTTGAGTAATTATTTTGGTCAGGTGATCGTTTCTGACCTCGCCATTTTTATACAAGTCGTTTTTCGGATAAGTCTTCTCTACCGTCCCGGGCGTGTTGGTGTACCCGTCAATAAAACTTGCTGTATAGGTTGCCGGAGGCTCCGCTACATGGTCCCAAGCGACAGATGTACCCACCATGTTGTAGTCGGTGGACGCCTTATAATCGGCGGCGAAATTACTTACCCCCCAATAGGCGAAGTTTGCATCGATACCGGCTTCGTAGGCATCTTTTCCGCTCATAGGCACGTTCCATCCACGAACCGCTGCTTCGGCGATAAGGAAATAAGTCTCCCAGGGCGCGAAGAAGATTCGTTCGTTGTTGCTGTCTCTAAATTTCTGGCCATGTCGAGGGGTAGCCCCGTTGAAGTTATATATATTGTTCTTAGCGCCCTTTCTTCCCCAGTCGCCGTAGGAAGGCGCGTTCCAGGTGAACTTAGCATCGAGGGTCAGTACGGTATTGCTATTGTCGTCTACTAGCGTACGCTCGGTAGTCACAGCGGTATTATCCCATGAAGGATATCGGTTAAAATCGGGGTTATTGACATCTCCTGGGATGATGTACGTTTTGTAAGCTCTGGGGTCTATGGTGTGGGGTAGTCCGTCGAGCCAGTAGCCTGCCATAGGGTTATTGGTCATCGTAGTAAAGTGGTCGAGTAACCGAAGCCCGAGATAATTGGCAGGCTTGATATAACTCTGTTTGTCGGCGCCGACTTGATCAGCCGATTTGATTCCACCCAAACCGAGGTAAAGATTGTTAATGGTGGATGATAGCTGAAAATAATTCCATTCACGGGTCATGACACCGGTTAAGGGATCCCAACCCGGTCTTTCGGCTACTTTGAAAGTTTCAGCAGCTTGCGTTATTAGAGGGGAATTGACAGCCGCTTCAAACTCTTGTTGGGCTTTCCCAGCATCAACCTCCGATAAGCGCATGGCGAGTCGCAGTCGCATAGAGTTGGCGTATTTCTGCCAATTGCTAAAATTGAAACCGTAAGCCTGGTCGAATTTCGCTATATCACCACTACTGATGTTCAGGTCGAGTTTGGAGGAGGCATCCTTCAGCTCATCTAAAAAGAAATAGTAAGCTGTTTTCAAATCGGCAAACTCGGGGTTGGTTCCCTGAAATCCATTGATTGGAATGGGGCCAAACGTATCCGCTAACTCACTCATCAAATACACACGCCAGATGCGCGCCACTTGCAATAGGTTATGTGAGTATTCTTTGATATTTCCCGCTTCGATTTGTTTTTCGGCAACCTGAATAGCCGCGTTAATATTATTGAGCCAACCTCCCATATAGGACATGCTATAGTAATCGGCCGACCAGCCATCGTTGTGGCTTCCGGTTACAATTCCACCCCCGTATTGCTGACGGCCTGTTGTTTTCCAGTATAGCACGAAAATACGTTCGGCTATATGCGGGTCCATCTGAGCACCAATGATCGAATTGTTAATAAAGTATTCTACTTGAACCTGGTTTTCCGTAGCCATGTACGGATCGGCATTGATCTCATCGAAATCAGCACAGGAAGTGGCTGAAATCATAAGTACGGCTGCCGGTATTAGTCTTTTATATATCGCTTTCATAATGAAGGAATGTCTTTTATTTCCAAATCAATAACTTGTGTTAGAAGCCTAAAGTGAGTGAGAACAAGAAGGAACGCATGGTCGGATAGGCACCGCTCTCAAAACCAAGGGCATTAGTACCTGTGGCAAATACGGACTCGGGGTCAATTCCATCCATATGACTGGAAATCATCCAAACATTATTGCAGGATGCCGAGATCCGCGCCGATTGGAAAACCTTACCTAACATGTCTTTAGGCAAAGCGTAACTAAGGGTTACATTCCTTAAACGCACATTCGTTGCATCGTAAATATAAGCTTCACCCACACCCAAGTTGTTGAGGGTAGCCACGGTTCTCCAGTATTGTTGCTGGGTAACTGATTTGGTGTTGGCGACGTAATTGTTCTCGACAACGGTTACACCCTCTACCACCAAGTCGGGACGTTCGCCTCCCGGTGCGGTTACTTTTGCCGTACCGGCCGCCTGTAAACCGACATGGGTAGCTGAGAAGATTTCGCCACCAAAACGAGCATCCACAAGGAAGGATAAACCTACACCTTTGTAGCTGAACTGGTTGGTGATACCTAATAAGCCTCGAGCTTGTTGATTACCTAATTTTACAATTTCAGGGTCTCGTTGTGGCAGACCGTCAGCATTCAACAGAAGCTTACCAAAGTGAGGGCTAGACTCATCTTTCACACGCAGGAATCTCGTTCCATAGATATCTCCGTAGAGTCCGCCGGTTACCGCACGGATGAACAAGTCATCAAATGCACCAAGGGAGTACTCATTCACCCCTGTTTCACTGGAAATGTCAATTATTTTATTTTCATTCCGTGAGAAATTAGCCATCAGATCCCAGTTTAATCCGGTTGAGTTGCGGAGGATATTCAGATTAGCCATAATCTCAACCCCTTTGTTTTGAATATTTCCGGCGTTGATTTTACGACTAGAATAACCACTCATGGGGTCCATGGGTATATCGATTAATTGGCGGGTAGCATTCGATTTGTACCAAGTAAAATCAATTCCTAAGCGATTGTCCAAAAAGCGTAATTCTGCACCGAATTCAAGGTTTTTGATCAGCTCACTTCTGACGTTTGGATCTTTCAACAAAGACTGCCTCGAGGCAATGGTATTATTGAGAGGGTCTTTACCGATGCTGTACCCGTTGTAAAGTTGATAAGGAGCAAGGTCGTTACCTACGGTTGCATAAGATCCCCTGAATTTAGCGTAGCTCCACCAAACAGGAAGGCTTCCGCCATTGCTGGTAATCATATCCGATAGGACGTATGAAAGACTAAAGCTAGGGTAGAAATACGAACGATTCGCTTTGAGCAATGAAGACGACCAGTCGTTACGTGCTGTTACATCAAGGAAAATCCAACCGTCATAGTTAATGCCTAGCGAGCCGTAGAGCGAATTTATCTTTTTATGACGGTACTCCGGACTGATACCGGGGGCACCTGTGCCATTGGTAGGAGAGAATAAGTTAGGAACCTCCAGTGCGCCTGTGCTAACGGTTAAACCGCTAAATTTTTGTTCCATCAAATTACCTCCTAACGTCACGGCTCCACCCACTTTACCAAAGACATTGTCTTTCTGGGCTTTGATCAAGGCCGAATAATTGACTTCACTGAAAGATTGTTTTCCTGTAGAATAGGAGTTGGTCATTGGGCTCCCCGCATAGGTTTTTCTTTCCAGGTTGGTGTTGTAGAGGTCGCCACCAGCTTTAACTTCGGCATCCAGCCAATCAGTGATAGCATATTTAAGTGACCCGTTCATGATGAAACGGTTTCGGGTGTCATTATTCAAATTGTATTGATAGAGCCAATAGGGGTTGACCTGCCAAGCGGGAGCCCCTGGGTACCAAAGCATGTTTCCAAATTCATTGGTTGCATTTTCGAAATCACCAATATTCATACTACGTGGCATCATATAGAGCACGTAGACACTGCTTTGGTCTCTTCCGTTGATGGGGCGGTTGTGGCCTGAGGTATTGTTATAGGACATTTTCACATCGCTGGTCCAGCGATTTTCGCGTCCAAAATGGGTGGTGGCCTTGGTTGTGAAATTAAGGCGGGTCAATTTGTTACCGGGTATGATGCTGCGATCATCCAAGTAGCTGAGGGAAGAATATACAGCGGTATTGCCGAACTGCTGTTGCAGGGAAAGGGAATAATTCTGATTTGTCCCTTTCCGGAGGAATTGCCCCATGTTGTCGTAGGTCGCCAAACTCGATTGGGTTCCATCCCACTTGGTCACCGATTGGCCGGTAATTTTAGGTCCCCAACTGTTGGTACTCATCGCATCGAAAATCCCTTCCATCCCCTGTCCAAACGAACTTTGGAGTTCAGGTTTGATGAAAATGTCCTCCACGCCAAAAGTTGAAGAAACGGTGATACCTAGTCCTGGGGTTTTGCGACCCGATTTTGTCGTTATCAGAATCACACCATTGCCCGCGCGGGAGCCGTAAAGCGCTGCTGCTGAAGGACCTTTCAACACACTCATACTTTCGATATCTTCCGCACTGATATCTCCTAGACCGCTACCCATATCCAAGCCAGCGCCCCAGTAGCCATTTTCAGTGGTACCTGTGAAGTTGTCGATCGGAATCCCATCGACGACAATCAAAGGCTGATTCGAGCCCGTTAGAGATGTATGGCCACGGAGAACAATCTTAGACGATCCACCGGCACCATTGCTCGATCGTACTACTTGCAGCCCTGCCACTTTGCCGGTAAATGCGTTCGCCAAGTTGGTTTCACGCGCTTCGACTAATTGAGAACCCTTGACCTCCTGTATTGCATAACCTAATGATTTTTTTTCGCGCTCAATACCTAAGGCGGTTACGACGACTTCACTGAGCATCGCTACATCTTCCTCCAGTACGACGTCCACTACGGATCGCGATTCAACAGGTATTTCTTGGGTGGTAAATCCAATAAAGGAAAAAACCAGCGTACTCGTTGGAGAAGCATTGATCGAATAAGCGCCGTTAAAATCGGTGGTGGTACCCGTATTGGTACCTTTTACGAGTATGGAAACACCAGGTAGAGGCGTGCCATCTGTTCGTGAGGTGACTTTTCCCCTCACTGTGCTTTGGGAAATTGCACTAAAGCTTACAGATACGAAGATTAGCGCAAAAAGTGGTATAACTTTTAGCATATCGAAAATTTAGTTGACAGGTAAATTACATGTGAGTAGTTATGAAAAATTTGTTGAATGATAGGAATCGCTTCTGACTCCTCGACGTCAGCCAATCAGAGTTAGGGCTTACAGGCACGCTAGTTAGTTTCAGGTTGAAAATTTGTTTTACCAATTAAAATTTCCGTCGGTCAGTTTAGAAATTTAAAGGTTATATTGTATTTATTGGGCAAAATGTAACACAAAAATAACTTTTAAAATAAAAAATGAAAAACAATGCGACGTATTTTTTAAAATAATTTAAAATATAACGAACGGGTACGTTACCGATGTACGTTTTGTGAGGAAGAATGGAGGACGAACAGGGCAAAAAAAAAGGAGTACCCGCAAGGCACTCCCTTTAAGAAGTAAGAAAAAGGTTCTTTTAAACGGCGAAACTTTCCCCGCAACCGCAGGTACGGCTCGCATTGGGATTCTTAAAATGAAATCCCTTCCCGTTTAGGCCATCCGAAAAATCGAGCTCGGTGCCGGCCAGGTATAAAATGCTTTTTTTATCAACGACGATTTTAATGCCCTTGTCTTCAAATACCATATCGTTGGGACGAGTTTCCGAATCAAACTCCAGGTTATACATCAGCCCGGAGCAACCTCCCCCCAACACACCTACCCGGATGTGGTGCTCACTCGAATGACCCTCCGCGCGTCGAAGCTCTAGTATTTTACTTTTGGCGATATCTGTTACGGTCACCATTGGAATTATTGTTTATTACCTATGATCGGTATGGTTGTTTTCAACTGTGTATTATAACGGCTGTTACGCCTTAAAAGTTCAGTATTTTTCAAGAATACGAGGGCCTTCAAAATTAATTCCGGAAACGTAAACCGTACTATTAATTCCCGCATTCGCAAAGGTTTCTTTCATTGCTTCACCGATTACCCGGGCTTCACTTTCAGATTTTGAAAGCGCAAAAATCGAAGGGCCGGCTCCTGAAATACTGCATCCTAATGCACCCTTTTCCATCGCAGCCGTCTTTACTTCTGTAAATTCGGGTATTAAAATGGATCGAACAGGCTCGATGAGTACATCTACCAGGGATCGACTGATCAAAGGGTAATCGCCCATCATTAGTCCGCTTACCAATCCTGCCACGTTCCCCATTTGAGTGATCGTATTTTTAAGCGACACTTCATTTCGAAGAATAAGACGTGCATCCTTAGTATTCACCTCTACATCCGGATGGACCAACGTACAAAATAAAGGTACTCGAACCGGGATATTAAATACATCCAGGGGATCATAGCTTCGGATTACCAGGAAGCCCCCCATTAACGACGGTCCCACGTTGTCGGCATGTGCTGCACCTGCTGCGATCAGCTCACCTTGCATAGCGAAAGGAAGCAACTCACGACGCGTTAGCGGGGCGCCCAACATTTCGTTTAAGGCCACTACACCGGCCACCGAACTGGCCGCACTGGAGCCCATTCCACTCCCTAAGGCCATATTTTTATGTAAGGTGATCGATGCACCGAAATCGGTGATACCAAGATGCTCCAATAAATGAATCATCACCACGGTCACAGCATTACGAGCTGGATCTCTAGGCAGGCGACCACCATCTCCATGAATGGCTTCAATGGATAGACCGGGCTCATTTCGTCTGCGAACTTCGACGATGTCGCCGGGCTGTTCTACTGCAAATCCGAAAATGTCGAAACCACAACCCACGTTAGCGACTGTGGCGGGGGCGAACACTTTTATATATTCCATCAGTTATGTCGGCAATGACCGCTCATCTTTTATTTATCCGAGAAAGGTGCTAATGCTAATGATGTCAGCAAATACCCTGGTAGCGGTTACTTCCGCACCAGCTCCCGGGCCTTTTATTACCAGAGGTGTATCGCGGTAACGTTCGGTCGTAAAAGAGATGATATTATCGCTCCCCGCCAAATTGTAAAACGGATGCTGTTTATCAACGACCTTTAGCTGAACCGTAGCTTTTCCATTTTCCAACGAGGCGATATACCTCAGGCGCCCGCCTTGTTTTTCAGCATTGGCCAGTAATTCCGAAAAATAGGAATCCGAGACCTCTAACTGATGAAAGAATTCATCAACCGTGGGAGCAGTTAAGCAGTTGTCCGGAAGTAATTGCGCGACTTCCACTTCCTCAGGTTCTAGTGGAATGCCGACCTCCCGAGCGAGAATTAATATCTTACGAGCTACATCTAACCCACTTAAATCGTCGCGGGGATCAGGTTCGGTGAACCCTTTTTCTTTCGCATCCCGTACCGCATCAGCAAAAGATAAGTCGGGTCCGAAGTTGTTGAAGATGTACGACAAAGTTCCCGATAAAATGGCTTCTATTTTTATAAACTTGTCACCACTGGTAATCAAGCCGTCGATGGTACTTATGATGGGAAGACCAGCGCCTACATTCGTTTCGTAAAGGAATTTTACGCCATATTTTAAAGCCGATTCACGGAGAAGTTTGTAGTCGGCATAAGGACCTGAGTTAGCTACTTTGTTGGGCGTCACAATCGAAATATGCGACTTCAACAAGGTAGGGTAGTATTGAACAATATCTTTGTCGGACGTACAATCCACGAAGACGCTGTTTGGAAGATTTAGTTCCTGGATACGCTCTACAAATGCAGGTAAACTGGTTCTAACCCCGTTCGCTTCCAAGGTCTCTCTCCATTTGTCGGGGGAAATTCCGTCGATGTCCAATAGCATCTTCCGACTATTTGAAAGACCTGTGACGTGAATTTCCAACAATCGTTCTTTGCGGAGATAGGCAGCCTGTTCAGAAATTTGACGAAGCAGCGTACTGCCAATAAGGCCGGTACCAATGATAAATATATTAAGGGATCGGGTTTCGGATTGGAAAAATACGCCGTGTATGGCATTCAGCGACTTGGATAGATCATTTTTTTCGATCACCACGGAGATATTCAATTCGGAGGAACCTTGAGCGGTGGCTATGACGTTGATCCCGTTCTTGCCCAACACCGAAAATAATTTCCCCGAAATACCGGTACTTTTCCTCATTCCTTCACCCACAATGGCTATAATCGAAAGGTTTTTTTGGATGTTGATACCATCGATTTGCCCTGATTCAATTTCTTTTTCAAATACCTTTTCTAATACGACCTGTGCTTTTTGGGCTGTTTCGGGATTAATTGCAAAGCAAATCGAATGTTCGGAAGATGCTTGGGAAATCAACACCACTGAAATACCATTTTCCGACAAAGCTGTGAATAACCTGGCTGAAATTCCGGCTACCCCAATCATACCGCTCCCCTGAATATTGACCAGGGCTATATCATCGATCGACGAAATTCCAGTGATGTCGAACTCCCTGCGTACGGCAGTCCGACTGATTAATGTCCCGGGGAAGGAGGGATTGAAAGTATTGAATATTCGGATGGGAATATCACTGGCAAAAGCGGGTTGGAGGCTGGGGGGATAAATGACCTTAGCACCAAAATGGGAAAGCTCCATGGCTTCCGCATACGTAATATTGGGAATAGTAAAGGCATTGGAAACCTTTCTAGGGTCGGCGGTCATCATCCCATCGACGTCGGTCCATATTTCAATTCCCGAGACGTTTAAAGCACTCCCTATGATGGATGCGGTATAATCTGAGCCACCTCTACCGAGGGTAGTTGTAAGTTTATCAGGGGTTTGGCCAATGAATCCCGTAACACATTGAATGGCGGACCTGTTTTCGAAATGTGCAATGATATTGGCGTTGGTGGCGGCAAAGTCGACATTCGCCATGCCAAACTGATCGTCGGTAACGATTAGCTCCCGGGCATCGCAAAATTCGGCAGGTATACCCGCTGCGGTGAGGGCAGCTGCGATGATCCGAGTGGATAGTCTTTCGCCAAAACTTGCCGTCAGATCCGAGGTGCGCGGCGAAAATTCCCGTATAAGTGAAACGCCACGAAGTAGATCGGACAGTTCGTTGAAACAGGATTTAGTAACAGCAATTAGATTACTTTGAGCTTGTACGGGGAGCAACGCTTTGATCGCGGCAAAATGTCGCGCTTCAATCGCATTGAGCAACTCTCGGTATGTATCGTCGCCCGCGGCTGCCATCCGACCTATTTCTAATAGGCGCGTAGTTACCTCACTCATTGCTGAAAAAACCAGGACTACTTTTTCACCCCGCCGTATATTTTCATCAACAATGGCGATTATTTTCTTTATGTGGTCGGCCGATGCAACCGAAGTACCTCCAAATTTTAATACTTTCATTTATAGGGATATAGGTAATTTGTTCACACCCTGGGTTGAGGGTGCAAATATAGTCATTGATTATCCCTTATGCTGAACGTCCTTCAAAAAGTATAATGAGGAGAAGGGGATTCAATAGCTTTGGCCTAATAAATGCAATTAATTATTGGAAATGGCAAAGATTAGTAAGCCAGATTTGAATTTCAAGGATTCATCTACTACGGTTAGCTCCTCGATCCCCAATTCTTAAAAGCGGATTGCAAATCCTGCTCCGGTATTAACGATGCCTACGGGCCGGGTTTCACTGATGGTATGGGTAGCTTCGAGTGCGCCGACCGTACCCCGCAATGCAATGTCCTTAAAGGTGGCTTCAGCTCCTATCGCATCGGCAAAAAGGTTAAATTGTACCACTTTCCCGAGTGGGATAGCCAGGCTTAATCCACCGGAAAAACCCCAACATTCCGATTTGATGGGGTTCATTACTGCAAGAATTGGGTTATTTCCGCTAGTGGATGTACCATTTATAATGACATGGGGCGAGGTAATAAAGAGCCGCCCCGCCTGTGCATGTACATCAATTCGAATGGGACCGACGGGAAAGGAAAGGGTAGGTCCGACCATCAAAGATGTTTGTTTCCAATCGCCCGGATCAGACGACCAGGAGTAAACCCCTGTTTCACCGATGAAGGGTGCCCAGGTTTCGGCCAAGTAATTAGCCTGAAAAATCAGTTGTTCGGGATTGGTTTTATTGACGTTATGGCTCGCGGTAAATCTAAATCCTAAACCGGGAAGCAGAGCGCGTTCATAATACACCTGACCAAATACCCCTGATCCGGCCATCCCCGCTTTCGGGTCATCCAGTGCCTTACTAGCAAATTTTCCTATCGGTAAACTGTATCCACCCCCGAAAAAGAAAGTGTTTTTCTTTCGTTGTGCTTCGGCATTAAAGTGGACAAATAACAGAGCAACCCATAACAGGTAGCCGGGGGCTGGAATTCGTAGCATGGTGTAAGAATGGTTTGTTATTAAAGACGGAATAACATCCCCAAAAATTGTCTATGGTTTAATAATTCACGATCACCCAAGTCGTGCCAATGCTTCTTTAATCGTCTGAATTTTAGATTGGGCATCGGCTTGCTTTTGGCGTTCTTTTTCGACTACGTCGGGATGCGCATTTTGAACAAACCTTTCGTTGCTAAGCTTTTTATTTACCGAATTTAAAAATCCTTCGGTATACACTAATTCTTTCAACAGGTTCGCCTTTTCTTCTTCGGTGTCGATTTCTCCGGCGAGGTCAATAAAAAACTCATCTGATTTAACCAAGAAAGAGACTCCCTCTAAACGTTCAGAAGCGTAGTAGATTTCACCTATATGGGCGAGTTTTCGAATAAGGGGTTCCAAACGTGTGTATAGTTCGGTTTTATCGGTTCGGATGGCTAAAGGAAGTGCAGTTTTCGGACTGATCCCTTTTGCATTTCTAAGATTGCGAATGGCAGAAACCAGCTCAAACAAGATTTCAAAATCGGCCAATAGCTGACGATCTATTTCCCCAATTTTTGGATACTCACGGATACAAATCGAATCCTTCTCGTCCCGTTGACGAATGTTTTGCCACAATTCTTCCGTAATAAAGGGCATAAAGGGATGTGCCAAACGCATCAAACGGTCGAAGAAATCGAGGGTTGCTAGATAAGTAGACCGGTCGATTGGTTTTTCAAAGGGCGGTTTGATCATTTCCAGGTATTGCGAACAGAAGTCGTCCCAAATCAGTTTGTACACGACTTTAAGAGCGTCCGATATCCTGAATTTTTCAAAATGATCGTGGATCTCTTCGGTAGCTTGGTTAAAGCGAGCTTCGAACCACTCGATCGCTAACGGGTTCGGGTTTTCGAGATCGGCCACCTCCCAACCTTTGACCAGACGGAAAGCGTTCCAGATTTTGTTGCAGAAGTTACGTCCCTGCTCTACCAATTTTTCGTCATAGGGTAGGTCGTTCCCTGCAGGAGAGCTGAAGAGCATCCCGGTTCGGACGCTATCTGCGCCGTACTTTTCTATCAATTCGATGGGGTCGGGGGAGTTACCCAACGACTTGGACATTTTTCGGCCTAGTTTATCTCGAACGATACCCGTTAGATAAACATTTTTGAAGGGGTACTGCCCTTTATATTCATAACCCGCGATGATCATCCGTGCCACCCAGAAAAACAAAATTTCAGGCGCAGTGACCAAATCATTGGTAGGGTAGTAATATTGAATGTCTTCGTTGTCCGGGTTTTTAAAACCATCAAAAACGGAGATAGGCCAGAGCCAGGATGAAAACCAGGTGTCTAAAACATCCGGATCTTGTGTTAAATCTTCCTCTGTGAGTGCAAAAAGTTGTAATTCTGTTTGAGCCTTTTTAAGTGCTTCTTGTTTCGAACGGGCAACGATCACCCTACCGTCTTTTAGGTAATAGGCCGGGATGCGATGCCCCCACCAAAGCTGTCGGCTAATGTTCCAATCCCGAACATTTTCCATCCAGTGTTTATACGTATTTTTAAACTTAGGAGGAATCAATTGAATCGTGTCGTTTAAGACATTCTCCAGAGCAGGCTGGCTGAGACGGCTCATTTTTAAGAACCATTGTTCCGATAAGCGGGGCTCAATTACCGCGTCCGTCCGTTCAGAATGGCCTACGTTCGACGTATAGGACTCTATCTTTTCGAGCGCACCAGCTTCTTCTAATAGTTTTGCGATCTTTTTCCTAGCTACAAACCGGTCCTCACCGACCAATATTTGGGCTTTTTCATTCAAGGTGCCGTCTTCATTCAATATGTCGATGATAGGCAATTGATGTTTTTTACCCAATTCATAGTCGTTGGTATCGTGTGCTGGCGTAACTTTCAGACAGCCCGTCCCAAATTCAGGGTCAACGTATTCGTCCGCAATTACAGGGATTGCACGATTGATCAAAGGAACATAGACTTTTTTCCCAACCAAGTGTTGGTAGCGTGTGTCCTTCGGGTTGACACAAACAGCAACGTCTGCCATGATCGTCTCCGGTCGAGTCGTTGCAATCACCAGGCCTTCTCCCGAATCTTCGGCGGCGTAACGTAAATAATAGAGTTTTTGGGATACCTCCTTCATGATCACCTCCTCGTCCGAGACGGTGGTTTTGGCTTGTGGATCCCAATTAACCATGCGGTACCCGCGATAGATATCACCTTTTTCATAAAGGTCGATAAATACGTCGATCACCGCATTATAGAGGTCGGGTTCCATGGTAAACCGGGTTCGATCCCAGTCGCAGGAAGCACCTAGTTTCCGAAGTTGCTTTAAGATAATCCCTCCATATTTATGAGTCCATTCCCAACAGTATTCGAGAAATTCCTCCCGTGTGATATCATTTTTCCGGATGCCTTTATCCTTCAACATCGCCACAACCTTAGCCTCCGTGGCAATGGAGGCATGATCGGTACCGGGCACCCAACAGGCTTCTTTACCCTCCATCCGTGCTTTCCTAACCAGGATATCCTGGATGGTGTTATTCAGCATGTGACCCATATGGAGTACACCTGTCACATTGGGTGGGGGAATTACGATCGTATAGGGTTCCTTCTCAGGATTGGGCTGCGAGTTGAAATACCGGTTACGGATCCAGTAATCGTACCATTTATCCTCAATATCACCTGGTGAATAGGTCTTCGAAATCATAGGTTCTTGTTACTAACTACACGTAAGATAAAATGGGTTGTGTCTAACCCGGAATGCAAAGATAGATGAATTTGCCATTGTAAAAGGTGCGAATTAAGGCCTTTTCGAAGGTGAAAGACTCGAGGGAGGTCGCCCGTCCAGATGAACATTGGTATTGACAAAAATTTTTTTTGACAAAATATTCTCCTCAGTTGGTTAAACACAAATGGTTGTTAAATTTGTTAAAATTGCTTGTCAACAAGCTGACAAATTAACTACCTACTAAAAGATTCAATATCAATGAGTAGATGCCTGATGGGAATGGATAATAATTATGGATAAACCTAACCCAACTAATTTTTGACGGGACCCCCCCGTAACCTACAGTAAGGTGGCTATTCTCGCAAACTTCAACTAATTCGACTTAAAACTGCAAAAGATGAAACCTGTTGAATTTCACTTGCCTCAGGATTTTGACAAGTCTTTTATCGTTTTCAGAGAAACCGGCGACTACTTTCCGGCACCCTGGCATTTTCATGCACATTATGAAATAGTATTGGTGACAGAGAGCACAGGAAAACGCATGGTGGGTGACAGCATTGGATTTTTTGGTCCGGAAGATCTAGTTTTTATGGGTTCAAAACTTCCTCATTTGTGGTTAAACGACGCAGACTATTTAAACGGAAAGGTGCAGGGGAAAGCAGATGCAATCGTAATTCACTTTACAGATGACTTCCTCGGCAAAGATTTTATGAATATCCCCGAAATGCAAAATTTTAAGAAATTTCTTGCATTGTCGGATCGGGGTATGGTAATCAACGGGCATGCGAGGAAAAAGATCAACTCCCTTCTGAAGAAAATGCCGGAAATGAGTGGGTTGGAACGACTTTCTTCCCTGCTAATTATTTTCGATATTCTTGGTGAATCTACCGAATTTGAGTTATTGGCGAGCCCCCGATATGTCAAACACCACAGTTGTGACACTTCCAATCGGTTCAAAAACATCATCCATTTCATCATGGAAAACTTTGACCGAGATATAACGTTGACCGAAGTGGCAGAGCACAGTAATATGGGCGTGACAGCTTTTTGCAACTTCTTTAGGGAGCAGTTTCGATGCACTTTTGTGGAATATCTCACCAGTGTTCGCATTGGCCATGCTTGCAAATTGCTTTCAGAAAATGATCGGAATGTCGTAGAAATCGCCTATGAAAGCGGTTTTAACAACCTTGCGAATTTCAACCGTCAGTTTAAAAAGCTGAAAAATATGACCCCTAGCGATTATCGTAAATTATATCACGGAATAGCTCATTTACCGAAACACAATTACGCATAACTTCTACAAAATTTTCTGAGAATTTATTCTATGACTCAACCAAATTATTGGGCTAAGTTTTGAATGGCCTCAAGTAATGCTTGCCGCACGATTTGTTCGGCATCTTCTTCCGCACAACTATACCGGCAACGCCAGGTTTCATAACCGCCTAAAGCCAGTTGCTCCTTAGGTGGCACATACCCTATATTTCCATTGGCCATGCTAATGGTGAAGTAGGGATTTTCTTTGAGGGACTCTTTTAATCGGAGTCCTGTTTCAGCGAAAAATTCTCCAGAAAGGGCGCCAAGGTAAAAACGTCCAATTTTAAAAGCTTGTATGGGGCAGTAAATGGTATCCGGAAATTGGTCGAGGTACAGTTGCTCCCGAGCGTATAGCTTTCGAATATCCTCAGGAAGTTCCGGATTTAGGGTTTCATAGTTGGAGGAGGAAACGAGCCGTCGGGCATTCTCCACAATAGACTGATTGGGTTTTTGTACAGCGAGTGGAATCTTTTGGTAAATGACCTTTAAATCCGGGTTTTCATCCCATTGTGCCTTGTCTAACGCCCCGAGAAGTCGGGAAGCCAGATCCTCGCCAATAACCTTACTCTTCGCAAATTTCTCGGTAGGATAGCGGTCGGGTTGTAAAAAATCCCAAATATTTATATCGCCACTTGTACCATTGGTGAGAATAGAAGTAAAGTCATCTTCTCCTAGTTTGCTCTCAAGGTAGTTGTTGAATACACCAAAATAATCGGCTGAAATCGTACCGTTATCCCAATCACCTACATAGTGCAGTGAGTAATTTGCCAGTATCGAGATCCAGCGTCCATTTTTATTCCGGACCGCTAGGCAAGATAATGCTGGGTCCGGGTTAGCGACTCGTTTATCAATGAATTTTTCAACTCCTACCGGGTTGGTTTTCACGACGTCAGGCTCTCCTGTGACTGGGTTGATGCTGGTGTAACCCTCTTTCATATAGTATCGTCTGCAAACGACATGTTCAGGCACGTCTACAGCTGTGTGACCAATCACGGCAGGTTCTAATGACTGTATGGCTTGCTGAACCGCAGCGAGTATTTTCGGTGGGATACTTCTAGTATAATCGATGTCTTTACTACCCAAATGTACGTCAGCCAGGGAGCCGGCAGCGTGTGTATGCGTGCTCGCAACCAGGATGTTGGGAAAAGGTATTCCCGTATTCACCGAAATTAAACTTTTAAATTCATTCGCTAAATATTCGGGAATAATACAAGTGTCTAAAACGACGAAGGCCATTCGTTCACCCGCATTTTCTAAAACCAATGCTCGAACGAAAAGATCGTCATGAATGTAATTTGCATAATGCGTAATAAAGTCTCCATTGATTCGGACTCCTAATACCGGAGTAATGTTGACTTTTGCAGCTCCTGCTTTAAATTCATTACGTGCCATAGTTAGGGAGGGGGTTATTTCCAGTTTTTACGTAAAAAGCGTAGCCAATTATTAAAAAAGATATTGTCAATATCTTCCGATGAATATCCTCTATGGGTGAGTAAATCTTCAAATTTTTGCAGATCGGCAATGGAATTCAGGTCCCAGGGACTTTGTTCGGTTCCAAAAATACCGTCCAGATCACTACCGATTGCAACGTGGTGGCTGTTACCAGCAATTTGACAAATATGATCCCAATGGTCTATCAGCTTTTCCAGTCGAATATCGAGCTGCCAGGGATCTGAGACCGCATCGATGAAACGGATATCCAAAGCCCAACAATCCAGCATTCCGCCTATAACGGCATCTCTTTCGATTAATATTTTAATCTGATCATCGTTGAGTTGTCGTTGGTTGGGAACAAATTTTCTGACATTATGGTGACTTGCCCATACCGGACCGCTGAACAATTCCATTACTTCGGAAAAAGCTTCGTCGGTTAAATGTGTTACGTCAAGAATCATTCCCAATCTTTCAATTTCTCTCAAAAGTTGGACACCTTCGGGGGAAAGCCCATCCAACGATTTGGTACCTCCTGCATAACGCCCCGGACCGAAGTGAGATAAACCGATGGCTCTAAGTCCATATTCATAAGCCCGCTCCAGGTAGTCAATATTGACCAATGAATCGGCACCTTCCAGACTAAGAATATAACCAATTGGTTTATTTTCAAAGGCTGTTTCTGGGGAATGCCATTGTTCTAAATGATTTTCTAATTCTTGTCGATTTCGAATCGGCGTCATTTCACCCAAAGCCTCCATTTCCTTATACCAGGCCAACTGCGCTTGGGTCATAGCCCAGGCTTGTTGGGGTGAACTCCATGCCGATAAGGCGGGATTCCCCTTGGGTGATACTCTTGCCAATTGAGTGGCAACCACCAGACCAATATTCCCTTTTCGTAATTCGGGCAAGCAAACGGTGCCCTTTCCCCGATCAGGCCGATCTTTCATATTGGCTTCTCGAGCCCGGATAGTTTCTAGGGGTTGGGTCAAATCCCGGTTCCACTCGATGGCATTCATAGAGAGGTCAAGATGTCCGTCGATGATAAATCTTTTCATTTCGATTTATTCAAAAGGATATTTTTTCATCAAATGATGAATCTGATAGCTGAAGGTTTCCATTTTTCGCTCCCATTCTTCCACTTCCTCCGGTGAATATTCAAAAAAACCTTTTCCAGAGCGCATTCCCAGGGGGTAGCTTTGTGCTAATTTGATTGTTTCATCATCGAGCGCCTGCTGCTTGGAAAGAGAGGGGTTGAGGTCTTTCATTACGATTCCATAGGCCGATGTACCCATTAAATCCATATACCGCATATTACCTGTGAAAGGGAGGTAATATCCGGCATCGTTGCGGCAGTTCCGATCTATATCTTCAAAGTCAGCATAACCGCTACGTACCAGAAAAAGAGCTTCTCGGGTTAAGGCTGCATGTAGTCGGGCACGTACACTGAAACCAACCTCTATAGTGTAAGGATCTTTACCCCAAGATTTACCCAACCTATCGATTTCTTCCATCACCTTTTTATCAGTTTTTACATTCCCAATTATTTCAAGGAAGAAACTCGTATGAGCAGGTTCTACCCAATTGAGGCCAATGACCCGCTCCGGTGCTTGAACATGGGGTTGTAATTCTTGCAATGTTATGCTTTCCATGTTGACAGCCACTATTGCATCGGGATTTAGCAGCGGTTCAATGGAGGCAATAGCATTCAACTTCTCTTCAACCAGGTCTTTTGTAACTAAAATAACCAGGGAAAACGAACGATTAAGAGAAGTTGGTGAAGCAAAAACTTCCAGGTTTCCCGGTTGGATGGGGGACGGAAGTAAAGCGTCGCTAGTACGAATATGCTGTTGGACTAGCGTTGTAGCTTTTTGCGGAGGGTCATGTACCATCGTAACAGAGTGACCTCCACGAAGAAGGCAAGCGGTGACACTGTGGACGAGCCTGCCTTCCCCGAGGACTAAAACCGAAGTATTCATCTTTTAGGCGAAAACGATTAAATAAGGTAAACCAAACCTACGAGTCGGTCCCCGATTAAGTAAATGATAAGGCTGATTTTCCGTTGGGGATATGTGTTTTACGACATATTACGAAGTACCATCGCTGCTTTTTCTAAAAATATTTGCGCATCGTCGTCTGTATGAACAGCACTGATGTAACAGAGTCCTCTGCCTATGATCCGTACCCCCTCGTCATGCATAGCTGCAATGAATTTACCAAGTTTGGCCTTGTCATAACGTAACGTAGATCGGTAGTCGGTAGCTGGTTCATCGCCAAACGCTATATTGAACATAGGGCCCGGTCCTTGCACAATGAGGGGTTGACTGGTTTCAACAGCAAGTTTTCTCAAACCTTCCATTATAGTTTGTCCGATTGAAAACATACGTTCGTGGGGCTGTTCTCGCTCCAGCACCTCAATGGTGGCTATGGCTGCTGCTACCGTGGGGTTTCCTGAATTCATGGTACCGGCATGAATAACCTCGCCTTTTTCAATTAAGGACATCCATTCTTTTTTGCCCACAATGGCACTGATGGGGTAGCCACTGGCGATGGCTTTTGCAAAAATTGAAAGATCAGGAGTGATGCCAAAATAGGTCTGTGCTCCCCCTAGGTGCAAACGGAAGCCCGTGATCACTTCGTCGAAAATCAAAGCAATTTCATAACGGGTACAAAGTTCGCGTAGACCTTCCAAGAAGCCATCATTAGGGAGGATACAGCCGTTGTTGCACATGACCGGCTCGGTAATGATCGCAGCAATTTCATCGTGTTTTTCTGCTAACGTTTTTTCGACCAAATCCAGGTCATTCCAGGGTAAGATCAGAAACTCATCGCGTGAACCGGGGGCAAGCCCTTTTGACCAGGGGTAAACTTCTGGGGTAAGACGCGAACCGAGAGCATCAGCTGATGGCGTGGAGATTCCCCAGGCTACATTGTCTAACCAACCGTGATAATGGCCTTCGAAACGAAGAAATTTCGATTTGCCCGTTTTTGCCCTTGCAACCCGAAAAGCGGTTTGCACAGCTTCCGACCCATCTAAGCAAAATCGCATCAACTCGGCGGAAGGAATCAGTTGATTCAGCTTTTCGGCTAATTCTACTTCTTTGAGATGTTGCCCTGCAAATAATTGCCCGTGTTCTGAGTAAGCCCTTACGGTTTCCAACACATGAGGATGCGAATGGCCAACGATCAATGGGCCTTGACTTAAGGTAAAGTCAACATATTCATTTCCATCGACATCATAAATTCGGCTGCCTTTCCCGTGCGAATAAAAAATGGCGTGGGGGTGATTGTATTTTCGAAATTCAGAAGCAACTCCTCCAGCGAGGACTTTTTTGCTTCGCTCCAGCATTTGCGCCGACTGAGCGTAACGTGAGATCGCCATAGTACTTTTTCGTTTATTTAAGTGGACATCATTTAGGCAGACGTCCAATTTTTAATCTTATAACCTTTTAATGCGTAATAAATTAGGTAAAGGTAACAAGGTACCAATACCAATACGGAAATCTGTGGGTTACTGGGGTAAAGGTCGATCAAACGACCGAAGAGAAGCGGGAACAAACCACCACCAACGACCGACATGAGCAGCAATGCCGCACCAATTTTCGTAAAAGAACCGAGGTCTCGTACCGCCAGTCCCCATATCGTTCCCCATAAAAGAGCTGCTCCAAAACCCATAGCGATCATAAAATAAACCGAGACGAGACCTTCAGAAAAATACACCCCTGCCGAAAGTAAAATTCCGATTACTGATACTGTAAAAAGTGCACCCTGCTGTGAAATATACTTTGGAATCACCACGGTACTGGTCAGATAGCCCGCTAACATCGCATATAAAGTATACTCTGTAAAATGCCGAGCTTCCTGAAGTGGAATACCCAGAGACCGGCTGTAGATAATAATACAATCGATGGGTATGACTTCACAAGCCGCAGCCATGAACAAAGCCAAAACACCTAGGACCAGATAGGGATATTGGAAAACGGAGGTTCTTTTTTGTTGGCCAGGAATGTCCTCTTCGCCTTTTTCTTCGACTTCCGGGAGCCTTGAAAACCAGACGAGGACAGCAAGGAGTATGAGAATAAGGGTAATAACCAGGTAAGGGTCTACCACTTTAAGTACATATTCATCGAGAATGGCAGCGCGTTCAACAGCATCGGCTTTAGATACCGATTCAACGATACTATCAGCATTGAGCAAGAATATAGCGCCTAGAATTTGTTGACTGAGAATGCCCGCTGTTTTATTAGCAACCCCCATGATACCGACCCGTTGTGCGGTACTCTCGATAGGTCCAATGATAGCCACGTAAGGGTTGGCGGCCGTTTGTAACAAGGCAAGCCCGCTTCCGGTAATAAACAGCCCGGTGAGAAATAAGCCATAGGTACGGGCATAGGCTGCGGGCAGAAATAAAAGAGTGCCAATAGCCATTACGATCAACCCTAATACCATCCCCTTTTTATATCCGGTCGACTGGAGTATGTAGGCCGAGGGTATGGCCATCACAAAGTAGGCGATATACGAAGCAAAGGCTACCCAGAGCGATTGGAAATTACTCAGTTCAAGACAGATTTGGAAATAGGGGATGAGTACCCCATTAACCCAGGTTATAAAACCAAAAACAAAAAATAATACGGCAATAATGCCTAACGCGTAGAAGTTGGACTTATTTTTCAACATCGAATTTGTTCATGGTTACGGATATGCCCTAGGGTGCAGGGTATGCCGCGGCGAGTTCGTAAATTTCTTCGTTAAAGGCAGTGAATGCTTCGGCCCATTTCTGGGCTTCTTCTGCTGAATAGTGAAATAAGCCCTTCCCATTGGTGATACCTCTCCCCTGTTCTTTGACCACTTTTTCCAGTAGTAAAGGGACTTTTTCCGAATTGCTAAGTGTTTCGAACAAAGTAGTCATTCCCTGTAAATTTTCTAATCCTAAATAGTCCCACCGACGAAATACGCCCATTAAGGTCATCCAGGAACCCGCATCATATCGGACACATTTATCTACATCTTCCAAACTAATATGGCCTGCTTCTACCAACGCGAAGGTCTCCCGAAACAGGGCATACATAATGCGGTTGGTGATAAACCCAGGAATATCTTTCTTCAAAATGGTGGGTTCTTTTCGCCAATGCACTGCCCAATCATACACTTGTTGAGCATTGCAAAGGGCACTTTCCTCTCCACATATGATTTCTAGAAAACGAGTGAGGTAGGCAGGTTCAGCCCAATGAATTCCCAGAAAACGCGCGGGATGGGTTACCATTTTCTGCAAAGTACTCACCGGAATTGCCGAGGTATTGGTACCGATGATCGTGTCAGGGCGTACGACTTTGTCGATTTTCCCTAAGATCGAACGCTTGATTTCAAGTTCCTCGATTACGCATTCGATCACCAAGGAGCAGTCCGACAGCTCAATAAAATTTTCACTGATCGTAAGGTTTTCCAGTGCTTGCTTCACCGGCACGACCACTAAACCCAGCTCGTCACAGTGCTGAAGAACCCCTGCGATTTTACTTTCGAGGTTTTCTAAATCTTTGGGGGTTGCTGCAATAGCTTTTACGGGATGCCCTGCTGCCAACATATTGACCGCAACGCTTCTACCCATTAGACCAAGGCCAACGATTCCGACAGATACCTGCGCTGTTTTCAACGGGTCAGAGTTTTACAATACAGTCGATTTCCACTTTTATCCCCTCTGCTAGCACCGACTGTACGGTGGTCCGGGCGGGTTTATGGACAGGGAAGTAACTTGCGTAGACTTTATTATAGCGATCGAAATCGGCGATATCTGCGAGGTGAACCGTGCATTTGACCGCATTATCAAGGGATCCGCCGGCAGCTTCGACAATCGCTTTGATGTTTTCAAGTGTGCGTGTAGTTTCTTCCTCGATGGTTCCTAAAACGAATTTAGATGTTTTAAAATCTACTGAAGCTTGGCCACTAACGAATAGAAACCCTCCGGCAATGACACCATCGGAATAAGCTCCGGTAACAAATGATTGGTCCCGATCAGGGTGAGTAACGGTTTGCATAATATTAGTTTTTAAACGTTTAACTAGAGTTTAGGAATAGCAGTATAATAGTCATTCAACAAAATTATATCCCGCGCACTCTGTAGTCCTATATTATTGTATTTATATCTGATACTATTTTCTTATCCATTGGATAAGATCAGACCTTGCTCCCTTTCGAAAGCAAGGTCTGCCCCTATTTTTAGTTTTGAAATCGGTAAGTTAAACTTTCCTTTTTGCGAAAACTTATGGGTTCACATCCCACCAGAGTGGAGTGCTGGCTTTGTCTTCACCGTTTTTAAGCAGTTTAACCGCTTCTTCTACTGCTGCGCCGTTTGTATTCTTTTCAGCTGTAATGAAGGGGAAACGACGGATGTGAGCAGGTGGTTGCACGTCTTCGTTGACCGAATTGACCACTGGGTACAGCTTTGGATAGAGGGTTCTACGGTATTCTGCCCATCCCTCACAACCATCTGGATACACAGCCAGCCATTTTTGGGTACCGATTTGCTCTCTTTGTTTATCTTCTGTAGCCGCCCATTTAACCGGGATATCGCTTACAGGAGGTGAGTTCAAGCCGTCACCAGGAGCGATGGGAGGAGTAGTTCCTTGGATGTATTCTTCTACGGCAGCCCCTGTGAAGCCCCAAGTAGCCATTGACTCACGAATACCTTGTTCGTAAAAATCTTTAGCATTACCACCCATATTCCAGCCGTTCAATGCGCCTTCAGCTCTTAGGAAGTAAGCTTCTGCAGCATGCATAATATTAGCAGGAACAGCGAAAATGTTTTCCCAGCCTGAGCCGGTTCCTGTGTTTCGTACCCATCTTGCGCCCACGTTCGAGTTTGCATCGTTGGTGTGCAATGGTTCGGTAAGTTGTGCCGGAGAAAGTCCATTACGAAGACCTTCGTAGGTACCCGTATTGAATGCAGGTTGGAAGAATTCGGTCATACGAGGGTCATTGTATCCTTTCAGGATCGATTCCATAGTGGCACTCATCCGGAATTCACCCCAGGCAGCAATCCGTGAAATACCGTTGGCATCGGCACTGCTGGTTGCGGTCCGTACCATCATCGCATCGTCTGCAGAACTTTCCATAACACCGGATGCTACTGCGGCTTCAGCCTCTGTACGGGCACGCTGAGGATCAACCATAGAGATGCGTAAAGCCAGCCGAAGTCTCAGAGTATTGGCAAATTTGATCCATTTATCGACATTTCCTTGATAAATGATGTCCGATGTTCCGTAAGGTGTTTCGGAACGTTTCGTTTTGAGGATTTCTACAGCCGCTGCGAGACGTTTGAAGAAGTCGTCATAAATCACATCTTGCGCGTCATATTTCACGCTACGGGCTGGGATCCCAGCATCCAGGTAAGGGATTGGACCGTAATAGTCGGTGACTCGATGGAAAGAAAATACCCACCATACATTGGCTAATGCGTGCTCAGCAGATTGTGGATCGTAGGATTCGAATATAGTCATCAACTGAGGTACCACTTGCGTATAAATGGGGTTCCAGTGAGATCCGATCCACCCCATATTGGTATGATAGCGGTCCGACTGGAAGTTCGGCGTTGTGGTCGCAAAAAACTGGCACCATAAATCAGCAAAAAGGTTGGTTGCTGTTTGGTAGTTGGGGTGATAGGAGCCATACGACAGTGCTCGGGAAAATACTTTAGGAAGCTCTGCCTGCGAAAGCGTCATGATTTGGGTTGGGCTGGTGTTCATTTCATCAAAATGGCCCGTACATGAACTCGCAGCCCATAGCATAGGGGTTATAGCAGCGACTCCTGCAATTTTTCGGATTGATTTTTTATGGAAAAATTTCATTGCTTATCAAGTTTAAATTACACTTAGAATTCGACTAGAAACCAAGTTTCACATTAAGACCAACGGTTCTGGTAGAGGGTAGGTTACCGTAGTCAATACCCTGATAGTTACCTGCACCGAGGTTGATATCGGGATCAAACGATAGCTTCCGTTTTGGAATTCCGGGGATGTCCATGGTAGCGTATCCTCTGTATAGGAAGAAGAGGTTTCTGGCTACCAATGAGATTCTGGCATTTTTGATAAAGAAATTGTTTCCAGTAGGAATATTATAACCAACGGACAATTCACGCAATCTGAAATTGGTTGTCGAGTAAGTGAAGAACTCGCCCCATGAATAACGTCCTTGAGACACGGTTTGCCAGAAAGCCTCTGCATTGATAGGTGTAGAGTTCGGTTGACCTTCTCGCGTTACGGCGTCTAAAACCCATCCGCCTTCACGGTGATGTGTGGTATAATCAGCAGTACCGTCATAAGCAAGGTTCGCTTCGGTTCCTGAAGTCATGGCTCCACCAACCCTTCCATCGATGAGGAAGTTAACTACGAAGTTTTTATAGTTAAAGGAGTTGTTCCATCCCAGGGTAAATTTCGGGTTGAAATTGCCCAAGTAAACAGGTTCTGTAGCACTTACTGGTAGTCCGTTCGGGCCTACAACGTAGCGACCTTGTGCATCTCTTTCCCAGCCATATCCGTAAAGGTCACCATAGGAGCCGCCTTCATGTACTGCAACGCCCGCGGTACGTACGACGGTAGCGATCCAGGCTTGTTTAATGTCCTCATGCAGCTCTACAACTTTGTTCACATTTCGCCCAAAATTGAGATTAGTTTCCCAAGTAAGGTCTCCATCGCGTAAGGGGCGACCGGTAATCATCATTTCCACCCCTCTGTTGCGGATGATACCAGCATTTATACGTTGATTGGCGAAACCGGAGGCATTAGCCAATGCTAATGTCAGAATTTGGTTAGCCGTGTTACTATTGTAGTAGGTGAAGTCAAATCCAAGTCGGCCATTGAAGAATCTTAAGTCCAAACCAAATTCAGTTGCCGAAGAAATTTCAGGCTTTAGATTCGCATTGGGCAACGTCGTTCCTCTGGAGATATAGCCCCCGACACCACCTGGCGTATAGGCAAATGAAGGTAAAAGCTGATAAGGGCCGGTGTCGTTACCTACTTGTGCCCAAGAACCTCTGATTTTGGCGAAACTAATCCAAGTAGGTAGTTGAACAGCATCGGAGAGGATTAAGTTAGCACCCGCTGAATAATAAGTATAGGAATAAGGACGGGGTAGGGTCGACGACCAGTCGTTACGGAGCGAACCATCTATGGTCAAGTAATCTCTGAATGATAGAGATGCGGTTCCAAAAACATACTGGAGCTCTTTTTCAGAGAAAGCAGCGACAGGTGTAAGTACTGTAGCAAAGTTCAGATTGAATTTATTTTGAACCGACAAACCCGTAGCTAAACCTCCCACTTCGGTGTATTTATTGTAGGTGTTTCCCGCTCCAATGTTATATGTAAACGAAAAGTCCTTGCCTAAGTTGTTGTTACCCGAAAGTATAACATCCATGTTTCGCTCCAGGCGTTCACCTACAAAGTTTTCGTAGTTACCACCGGCGGCTGCATATAATAAGGTGTTGTTAGAATAACCTCTTTCATAAGCATCCGTATAGGAGTCGAAGCTGATCCGGCCTTGAATGTTCAACCAGTCGGTGATTTCATATTTAGCAGAGCCTAATATGATGGACCGGTTTCTTTTTTCACGGTCGAAAGTACGGTTAATGGTCCAATAGGGGTTCATATAAATACCGGAAGCCGTCCAATAGGTGGGGTGACCGGTTTCGGTTTCAAAAACCTTATAATCGTCCAAGTTGACACTACGCGGTGTTTTAAGAAGGTTCATAACCACCCCGCTGTTTTCACCGGTACGTGGTTTGTTCTTCAGATCCTGGTTGATATAGGTAATTTTACCGTCAACAGATAGCTTTTTGGTCAAATTAGCCCCGATACGGAGGTTAAGGGTATGGCGTTGCAAATAATTGTTAGGCAGAATACCTTGGTTCCCGTTGTGGGTATAGGACATATAAGTTCTTAAATTCTCTGTACCACCAGCGACACCGATCGAGTTATTGGTCGATATAGCATTCCGGTAGAAATCGCGGATATTATTGGGATAGGTTTTAGTCTTACCACCCCAGGAACTTGCTGCGTTGTCACTAGAAGTCCCCCCAGCACCTTGTCCGTATTCATTTTGGAAAGATGGCAAGAGGAAGGGTGTTTCAACGACCACACCTGAGTTGATTTCGGTGGATACAGATCCCGCCTTCCCTTTTTTGGTGGTAATCATGATAACCCCGTTAGCCGCCCGGCTACCATAGAGGGCCGAAGCTGCAGGTCCTTTCAAAATAGTCATCGACTCAATGTCGTCTGGGTTGACGTTGGCTGCACCATCGCTTCGGTTGATGGCACCAAAGTCACTACCGACCTGTGAACCTACGGAGTTATCGATGGGTACCCCGTCTACAACAAAAAGGGCATTGTTACTACCTGCTAATGAGCGGTTTCCTCTAAGTACAACTCTCGTAGCAGAACCAGGTCCCGATGAACCTTGGGTAACGACCAACCCCGCAACTTTACCCGAAAGGGTGTTAACGAAGTTTGCATCCCGAACATCCGTCAATTGTTTTCCATCGAGTTGCTGGGTAGAGTAGGTCAACGTTTTAGCTTCCCGTTCTATACCGAGAGCCGTTACCACGATTTCGGATAGAGCAGTTACGTCTTCCGACAAGGTAACATTAATCACACTCCTCCCACCAATGGCGATGTCTTGCGATGTAAATCCAATAAAAGAGAACGTCAGTGTACTGTTTCCAGAGGGGGCATTGAGGCTGTATTCGCCATTCTCGTTCGTACTAGTACCCGTAGTCGTATTCTTTACAATTACGTTAACACCAGGCAAGGGGGCACCGTTGGTGTCAGTTACTTTTCCACTCACTGCAAAGGACTGGGCCATTGCAGTGTTGACTGCGGAAAATAAAATAAAACATAGAAATAGTCCCACAAGCGAGCCAAATCGGCCAAATCGATTGTGTTTTTCAAAGAGTCGTGATTTTAGCACAACTTTTGACAATGGGTTAAAATGAGTAATTACGGACATGTTTTTGTCATTTTCGTTGAAGATTTATTTTATAAAAATAGGCATTACAAATATATTGTTTGGTCTTGTCCATACCATGTACTTTTTTGTGTTTTGCTGATACAATTTTTCAGAAAAAACTCATTTTAAAGAGAATTAGGCGGGAATGTTTTTGAAATATCGTATCAGCTCATCCAACGAGCCTACTCCGTTAAATGTTTAATCAGGAATCTGGAAAGGGGGGCGTAATTCGTTTGCCTAGCAGGTCGGCAGGAGACTTTATATAATATATGTTTGAAAAAAAAGGGTGTGCGAGAAAACAAAATCTCACACACCCTCATGATAGGTTAGAAATTGCTACGATTATTGATAACCCTCGTTTTGGGTCAAGTTGGCATTGACCGCCAGCTGCTGGCTAGGGATAGGGTATAGCAAATACTTGACATCCGAAACTTGCGGCTTTTCTTGACGGGGGTCAAGAAACTTTCCGAATCGGATCAAATCCTGGCGACGCCAGCCTTCCCAATATAATTCGCGGGCCCTTTCATCGAGCAAGATTTCCAAATTAATAGTTGCGAGTTCGGCTGCATTTCGATTACGGCGGATAGCGTTTACCAATTCCAAGGCCTCTGCTTCATTTCCTCCCGAACGAAGTAATGCCTCCGCTTTCATCAATAACACGTCACTATAACGCAGAACCACCCAATCATTATTTCTCTGGCCTAAAGATGCAAAATCAAAGGGATACTTTAATACCCGAATTCCGGCAGTTTCGAGGGTATTCCCACTGGTTCGAATCGTGACTTCACGGGTGAAAACGAGCGGTTGACTTGAGGGGTTTCTTGCCATTAAAGGTTGGCTAGTCACCCAACTATATTGTTGGCCTACGAAAAAGCCTGTATTTTGAATTTTATATCCCTTGGTCCGGTTTGAAGTAGTGTCGGACGGATAATCGTAGTATATGCCCAGGCGTTCATCACCCTCCTCGAACTTGTCGTAAAAATCGGGTAGGGTAGCCCATCCATTCCATCCCCCAGGGGTCATATTATAGTGGGCTATGGTATAATACGCGCGGTCGACACCTCCTCCTCTTTCGCCTTCTTTATTATAAAGGGTAAAGATATTTTCAGTGGATTTGACATCGTTGTCGGGTGCGAAATTATCGAAGTATTTTCCCGGAGGAGATATCGTATAACCCGTTACTTGATCCGCAAGGCTAATTACTTGATTCATATCCGCTGCATCGAAAGTCGGGTTTTGTCGATTCAAAAAAGCGCCTTTGTTGAGGTACACCTTCATTAGCAATGCCCTTGCGGCGTTTTTATTAGCGATATAGGCAGGACCAGCATCCGGCAAATCATTCATTATCGCATTCAGCTCTGAAATGATGAAGTCGATAGCCTCTTGGCTCGACAAGGTTTTAGGTAATAGCCTGAAATCTTCCAGATCTTCGCGATAGGGGACTACCCCCCAGAGGTCGAGTACATCAAAGACGGCAAGGGCACGAATAAAGCGTGCTTCTGCAGCTTGTTGGGGACTAGGGCTATAGCGGAGTACATTGGAAGATTGATAGATGGCTGTCATTAACCCTCCAAATGTGTTGCTCATATAAGAGTTGTCGGCATTCCAAGTGTGCAGATGTAATGCACGGTGAATTCCGTTATCGTCCCAGTCGCCGCCTCGAGTTGGGGCAATGGCAGCATCTGTAGATAATTCTTGAAGACACCATCGGTTATCGTGTTGATAAGGACTATTAAGGGTGTTATACGCTCCTATGAGTAATTGGCCTGGGTCTATATTTCCCGTTACACTTTCCTCTAGATCACTTCTTAATTGTTCATCCAGATCGGTACAAGCAAAAAGCAGGCTGCCAAAAAGAGTGGCAAGGGCGATTTTTATATTCAGTTTCATATCCATTTCGGTTTTAATTTACAGTGAGAAATTTACTCCTAAGAGAAATGTACGAGAGGTGGGGTAAGGTAGGTATTCAATACCTAGTGAAGGTATACCGCCCGATCCTCCATCTGTATTCACTTCAGGGTCAAATCCGTTGTATTTTGTAAGTACAAATAGGTTTTGACCTGTTAGGGAAACCGTGAGTCCTCTAAACACATTGCCAATATTTCCGAAATTGTAACGCAGGGTCGCATTACCCATCTTGAGGTAGTTGCCTTTTTCCAGGTAACGAGTGGATGGAGCTGCCGAGTTGGATGAAGATTCTTTGAGGGACTTATCAAAGAATACCTTGGCCATATTTCGAGCCGGTAGGTTATTAATTCCCAAAACGGTTGCGAAGGTATTGTTAAAGATATAGTGCCCGAATGTGCCGTTCATGTTGATGGTAGCCGAGAATTTTTTATAGGTTAAATCCGTAGAAATACCCAATAGATATTTAGGGTTGGGGCTACCGACGTAAAATTTGTTTTGGGCTGGGTCGATGGACGAGCTGGCTTGTCCGTCAGGTCCTTCATACATACTTGTTCCTGTGGCGGGATCGAGCCCAGCATAACGGGCGAGGTACCAAACATTTAAAGGCTGCCCGCTGACCATTCGTTGACCCAATACTCCTGAGAAACCTTGTCCCCTAAGGTTGGCTGTTTCATAGAAACCAGGAAGCCCTGATACGCTATTATCTAAATAGGTGCCATTCAATCCCAGATTCCAAGTCAGGTGTTGGGTTTCGATTAATGCTCCAAAAAGCGAAAGCTCCCATCCTTTGTTAACAATTTCACCGTCTAGGTTTACCCAGATTCTACCGCTGGGCGCTGGTTGTGCTAAGGTCCTTTCGAACAACGCATCGGTGGTAACTTTTCTGAAATATTCGAGGGACCCGGTGACTCGGTAATTGAATAAGGCAAAGTCAATACCAGCGTTCACTGTATTGGAGCTTTCCCATTTCAAGTCGGGATTGCCATAGTTGGCTTGCGAGATACTTTGCACCCCAAAAACATAGCGATCCTTCGATGCGCCCGATGGGAATTCGCGATTTCCAGTTTTTCCCCATCCTAACCGTAGTTTTAAGCTAGGCACGAAGCTATTGTCCTTTAAGAATTCTTCACTCGATAGGTTCCAAGCTACCGCTAAGGAGGGGAAATTCGCGTACCGATTGTTGACCCCAAATTTGGTCGAACCATCTCTACGCAGGGTTCCGGTGAAGAGGAAACGATCCTGATAATTCAGGCCTACCCGCACAAACACGGATTGCAGTTCATTGGTAGGTGAGCGATAGGAGTTCGCCCCCCGGTTGTTGGCAATTGAATATCCCAAATAATCGTAAAAATCTAGGCCAACATCCGTAAATCCACTACCACTGGAAGAATTCCAGGTATTTTGATAACTAAGATATTCATAACCCGCTACGGCATTGAGGTTAAAATCGGGGTTAAGATCCTTGTTAAAAGACAAGGTGTGGGTGAGTTGCTGGTTGGTCTCCTGATTATTGTTGATAAATGCGAATCCGTTATTAATGGTTGCTGGATCCAATATACCCCCCAATAATCGACCTTTCCGCAATCCCATTTGGCGGGTGACACTGTAAAGAACCTTATATTCCAGGTCGTTCGTAATCTTGTAGGATGGAGCAATACTGGCAACCAGGGTGTTCACATTGGCCAGATCCTTATAGGTATGCAAACTTGCCAGTGGGTTGGGCGTAATCGGGTTAATGTATGTGAAATTCCCATTCGCATCTTTCAATGGCCGGGTGGGGTTCCAGGCTAAGGCTTGTGAAATTAAATTACCTTCAGCCCCGGCGAAGACGTTGACAGGGGCAATGGATTCGTCGGTCTGAGAGAATAACGCATTGAAATCCAGTCCCAGTTTTTTGCTTTCTAGGAAGCTAAAATTGCTATTGATACTCGCCGTATATTTTTTTAGACCCGTGGTTTTGATGATGCCTTTTTGGTCCATATATCCCGCAGAGATGCGATACCGGGCACGATCATTCCCACCGCTGATGGCTAACGAATAGTTTTGTACAGGTGCAGTTCTAAGTATTTCTGAAAATGCGTCGACTTCACTACCGTAGTCAGAATTAGCGGCATCGTTGGGTGTATAGAATTGTAATGCTTCTCTGAACTCTGCGGGGGTAAGTACCCTGGGTTTTTTAAGAATATTGGAAAAACCGGCTGAAGCATTGAAGCTAATGGACGGGGCTCCACTTGCCCCTCTTTTGGTCGTAATGATCACCACACCATTGGCTCCTCGCGATCCGTAAATAGCGGTGGCCGAGGCATCTTTTAATACGTCCATACTAGCGATATCGTCAGGATTGAGATAGGCGAGTGGGTTTCCACCATCGGTACCAAAACCGCCACTACCTCCGGGTCGCGCCGAAGTACCCGACAAGGGAATTCCGTCCAGCACAAACAAGGGATCATTTCCCGCCCGGATCGAGGAATTCCCTCTGATTCGAACGGTAGATGCACCCCCCGGTTGGCCGGTATTGTTAATCACCATAACGCCGGGTGTACGTCCCTGGATCAACTGGTCAGGAGCGGTGATGATCCCCTGGTTGAAATCCTTAGGTTGGAGAGATGCCACGGATCCGGTGAGGTCTTTTTTACGTACCGTACCATATCCAATAACTACGAGTTCCTCCATCGTCGTGACATCTTGTTGTAGTACGATTTCAATTTCATCGCTTGCACCGACTACAACTTCTTGGGTGACGTGCCCAATAAAGGATATCACAAGTACATCGCCTTCATTGGCGTTAATCGTAAACCTACCATCTACGTCGGCGGATGTCCCGGTGGTGGTACCTTTTAAAAGGATACTGGCACCAGGGAGGAGTTCTCCCGCATCATTTTTTACAATACCAGTAACGGTCTTTAATCCGTTCGATGGAAGGTCGTCTGTGATACTACTATAAATCCCCAGGGTATTGAGAGGGGATAGGGTCAGGCAACAAATTAGAAGGAGAATACTGACCATGCATTGCTGAATGCTTCGTCCTGTATAATTTTTCATAGTCGAACAGTTTTAGGTTATAATGGATGAATTGTTAGTGCTATGCAATGCTGAAAATGCAATTGCAAATAGCGTAAATGACCAATGAACCCGAGGTCCATTACAAATGGTTTCGCATTAGCGTTCAAGAAGTTTTAGTGAATAAAATAGGATGAACTACCGTGCTTGGCACACGGACGTAGTTAGCCGAGATAAATGATAGGAATCGCTAGGATTTGAGCGTGCTACCTCGACAAGAAAAGCTGTAAAATACTGTTTTCATACGACACAAAAGTTTGTTGAAAGGTTACAAAATTTAATTAAATGGATAAGTTGTAATAGAGGAAAGGTTTTCGAATAGCATTTGCTCGAAAACGACCTCCCGGCAAATATAGGATAAAAATATTATAAAATTGGGTTATGCAACTGAGTGGGTAAAGCTGCACCCCATCGACATTAACGCAAAATACTTTAACTATTGTATATACATGGTTTTGTATACCTACGTTGGAAAATGTAAAAACCCGTAACCCCACTCGTATGGAAAGCGAATGGAGATACGGGTTTGAAGCGTTGTGGTCGGTTATCGGCTTTCTCTAACGGCTTTTACAAAATTAGGTGAAATAGGCGAAGCGTTATTTTTGAATCCACTTCGAATATAAGTCAGTATTTGCGCAACTTGTTCATCGGTGAGAAAGTCGTGCGGAGGCATCACACCATTAAATGGTTTTCCTTTAACGGTGATAGGTCCTGACATACCCTTTAATACGAGTTCAATCAATTTCCGGGGATTTCCACTGACCCATTCCGATCCTGCGATAGGAGGATACCGGTTTCCGTCACCGTTACCGTCGTTCAAATGACAGGTCGAACAGTAAAGGTTGTATAGTTTTTCACCCGCTGCGATATTTCCTTTTTGTAGGTTGTCTTCAATTTCGTCGGGTGTTTTAATATTAGTCCTTTCCTTTCTAGCTTCCATTTTAGCGAGCTGAGCCTTCCCAAATCCACGCTTTTTACCCTTGTACATAATCCGCCAAATTTTACCCCTTACACTGTCACTCACGTACAAAGAACCATCCGGACCCATAGCCAGTCCGACCGGGCGTGCATGTGCATCACTGGTATTGACTATTGTATCCAGTTGTGCGAAACCATCGGCAAACACTTCCCAGGGGCCACTGGGTAAGCCATCTTTAAAGGGAACAAAGGCAACAAAATAACCTGCTTGTGGGTAGGGTGCTCTAATTGTAGAGCCGTGAAATGCTATGAATGCACCGTTCTTATAGCGATCGGGAAATTGATCGCCCCGATAAAACAAAAGATCATTGGGTGCCCAGTGACCCGGAAAACCAATGACCGGATAGCCAATTTCGTCGTTTTCACCGATGGTTTTTCCATCACCTCCGTATTCAGGGGATTTTAACTTTTTCCCTTGTAGTTGATCGTAGTAGTAATAAGGCCAGCCTCCATCAAAATCTTTGGTGACTTTAAAAAATTCTTCTGAAGGTAATAATGCACTTTGCCAGGCGGAATAATACTCCGGCCAAACGCGAGACAAATTATCTCTACCGTGTTGTAGTGCAAATAGATTTCGGTCTTCGTGGTTCCAATCGAAAGCCACGATACTTCTGATTCCAGTGGCATATTTCTCTCCATCGGCTTGTACCTGATTGAGACGATTGGCATCAAAACGCCATACCCCACCATGCCATTCCAATTCATCGCAAGGCATTTTTCCCGGGGCACCCGGTTTTCGATTTTCTTCTTGACAGACATCACCTGGAGCTCCAAAAGGAACATAGAGATGTCCATCTTGGTCGAAAGTTAAGGGCTTAGTGCAATGTTCTACGCGGTTCCCGTTTGCCAGAATTGTGTCGATTAAAACTATCTCAGGCTGTGCCTGTGGGACCAATTCACCCTTGTCGGGTAAGGCCACTCGGTACACGGTAGATGAGGTCGAATAATACAGGTATCCATTGTAAATCTTCATTCCGGTCCCATAGTTGATCGGATCTTTTTCTTGTCCGAAATATTGAACAAGATCGGCCCTTCCGTCGGAGTTGGTATCTCTTAACGCAACTATGCCCCCCTGTTCGGTAGTTGCCCGAAGTTTCATGTAAATATCGCCGTTGTGGTTCACGTCCAAGTGACGTCCCTTCCCAACACTGTCAATGACAACAAGCGCTTCAAAGCCATCAGGGAGAAATAGTTTTCCATTATCAGGATCTCCTTCGGGTAATTTGTTAGGCGATCCACAACCGGTCAAGAGGAAAGCCAGTATAGGTACGACCAGCAACCAAGGGTTAATTCGGGTTCGGAAATACATGATTTGCTTTATTAAACTGGGGTAATATGTTGTAACTTATCAGGTTAGAATGCCTCTACTATGGAAATAGCGTTCAGGTCATAAACTACTCTACCATCTTTGATGGTTAATTCACACTCCAATTTTCGACGACCTACCTGTTTATGTCGGGCTACGTCATAAAATCCGAATTTGCCTTTTTGAACCCTTAGCACTGCGATATCGGCAATGGCTCCCACCGAAAGATGACCAAGTTCCTCATGTTTAATAACTTGGGCGGGCTTCCAAGTACTTGCTTTAATCACCTCTTTCAACGGCATACCTAAGGTCATGAATTTGGACATCACATTCAATTGGTCTTTCATGCCGGCGTTCATACTTCCTGAATGCAGATCGGTGCTGATAACGTCGGGGAATAGACCTGCTTTGACCGCTGGAATGGCTTGCGTATAGCGAAAACTCCCACCCCCATGACCCACATCATAAATGATACCTCTTTTACGGGCTTCTAAAACGAAGGGTTTAAGTTCTTTGCGAGCCGTATCGACGATGCCTTCTTTTGTATCTAACAGTTCCCCGTAAACGTGGGTGAAAATATCACCGGGACGCATCTTTTCCATGAGTAAGGTTTTCAACGGTAATCGTGGTTTACACCCGCCAAAATCCACCATCACAGGCTGGTTTAGAAGACGACCCGCCTCTACGGCTCTTTCCACCGCAATGAAACTCGGACTGTGGTAATGAGCCACCTTAATTCCCACGATATAGTCGCTGTACTTTCTAGCAGTATCAGCAGCTTTTTCCGGAATCATGTATTTGGTATCCTGTTGATACTCCGAATATTCGCTTCCTCTCATTCCTTCGTAGGCGATGTTGAGAAACGCTAAAACCCTTGTTTTGGAGCGATCGACGACATTCTTTTTAAAAACGGCAAAATTGTTCGCACCAGCACAACCCGCATCTACCACGGTCGTCACGCCAACACGAAAGGTGAAACCATCGGCTGGTAATGAACCAAAACCATAACTGAGCACTCCATCGTCTACCGTACCCGCAAAAACATGCGCATGCATGTCGATAATTCCCGGCGTGACTAGTAGTCCGGATACATCGATGGTTTGTTTAGCCATCGACGGTGATATACTTTTTGCAACAGCTGCAATTTTACCGTCTGCAATGGCCACATCCATTTTTTCATCGATATCATTCTTAGGGTCAATCAAATGCCCATTTTTTAATAGCATGTCATATACCTGAGCTTCGGCATGTGGGAGACATAGGGTAAATGTGAAAATTAGGATTAATAAACGTACCATCAGGTTCACTATTTGGCGTTATACAACAGCTTTTAATAATTCTTCACGGATACGACGGGCGACCGTTACTTCTTCGCCATCCTGGAGCATGAAAACGGTGATTCGAATGCTATTGGCTTCTTCCCAGGAAATGGTTTCGATAGATGGGTTACCTTCTCTTAATCGTGCTCCCATCTCTTCTCGGGTAAGACGTACCTGGGTAGGGTCCCAACCAATTTTAAGGGAAGGGGTATGATTGGCAATGGGTGGAAGTATATCTTCGGTTGATACCCCCTTGATGTTTTGTACGGCCCCCTTGATATGAGCGATTCTTTTCTCCCAAATTTGCCAGTCTTTTTTATGATCCCGGTTAACGTATAATTCTAGAGCGGCTAACATGCCAATGATTTCCTCTTTATTAACCTTGTGACCACGCCCTATTCCTGAACGAGGCGGGGCACTTAAACGAGCTGCCGCAATTAAATCTTTCCGCCCCATTAAGATACCTGCACTCTGTGGCCCTAACAGCGCTTTCCCACCTGAAATACAGACCAAATCATACCCCATTTCATTAAACTTCCACAGGTTTTCCACGGGAGGGACGTCAGCAGCAATATCAATCATGGTCGGAATGCCGTGCTTTTTCCCTAATAAAGCCCATTCTTTTGCATGTATTTTTCCTTCCGGGTCTTCTCGATTAAGAAACCAAAGCAGCGCCGTCTTTTCCGAAATCGCTTTGGATAGTTCTTCTTCAGTCTCAATCAACACAAACTTTACACCTGCATTGGCTAAGGCTCGGTGATACCCAGTAGCATGTGATTTTTGAAGTATGACCTCTGATTTAAGGCCGTTTTCCTCGAGGAAAGGCAGAAGTCCGACTTTTCTAGAATCATTTCCTGTAAGTACACCGGCCATACCTAATACTAAGGCAGACCAACACCCAGCGGTTACCATTGCTGCTTCAGCCTTACAAATTTGCGCGATACGTTCACCTACTTTATCCTGGACATCGTCCAGGAGGGCGTACTTTTGAGCCGAACTGTGGATGGCAGCCAAAACTTCAGGCGGCATGAGGGAAGCGGTCATGGATGTGTAATTCCCTGCTGCATTAATAAATGTCCGAAGACCTAGTTCAGCAAAATAATCTTTGAACGGTGGTGCCGATGGATGGGTATTCGTACTCACTGAGCCCATAACGGGTAGAGCAACCACACTTTTCAATACCTCTCTCCGTTTCATCGTCGACATAAGTTATGGACTATGTTATTTTTTGTTTTTGAAACGCTCGGGAATGATGAATTCGTAGCCTTCGGGAGGCCATGGACCGTTCGCTTGCGCCGTCGGCCGGGGGCTAGAGGGTAATATGGGTTCAATACCCTCGACGTTGTACTTGACATTCATATACGGAGTCGGGATAACCTTATGTCCGTCCAGAACTGAACGGATCCCCATATCGATCATGCCACTGGTGAGTAAAGTTCTCTCAACAGGACCTTGCGGTTTACCCGTTACCATGAATTTTTGAATATTCAGAGTCAAGTAACTAAAATGCGAGTAGGTAAAGTGATGGTCGAGTACAAATTCTGTAGAAACTACTTTTCCGTCGGCATGCGCTGCATAAGCCCATCCTTGATTTACCAATTCATCCAGCATCAAAATGGCTCCTTTCGTACCGTCATTATAGCGAATGATGATCGCACGGGGTTCTTTTACCAGGTCCCGCATATTACCAGTGGCGCGATTCTTAATCCGATTACAGGCCGACTCCACCAATTCTTTCGAAATGACACCGGTATCAATCGCATTCCATACCGCTGGACCGGACATTCCCTGGACACTTGCTACTCCCGTCTCACCTCCTTTACGACGCTCCACCATACATTGTAAGATCTCCAAAACATGGAAACCATAAGCGTCGAGTGAAGCATAACCAATGGCAACAGCTTCTTTTATATCCGCACCCAGGGGGTGAACCAGCATCGGATCTCGCCAACAATAAGGTAGCGAAGATCCAGCCATCATGGGAACATTCAATTCCTCAGCGCGATCGTAAATCCATTTACTATCCAGCCAGCTGTAGGAGAGGTGTTTGTCAGTGAATAGGGGAACCGAGCGATTGGATGCGTCAAATACCCGGAAAATCTGTTCCAAATAGTTCATCCGTGGGTACATCTTCATCCCAAATCGGTTATAGGGATAATTACCGTGTTCGCCTATATAGATGACACCGTCCACCGCTAGTTTATCTCCACCTAAGGTCAGAGCGTCGGCAATCGTTGGGAAAATGGGTGTATTGTTCATTTTAGCAATCCGAACCCCGGTATCGTCAGGACCAATTTGATCGATCCACATGGATGCAATTTCGATTTCAGGGGTTACCCGCCCTTCGTCGGTAGGGATCCCAGCAAACAATTTTGTTCCAATTACGTCGGCATGGGCGCTGTTCCTGTAAATGTTTGCAATAAATGCGACCCGCTTCTTCTTGGTTTCGGTTTTATTTGGAATACTGACGGAGTTCTTTTCAGCAGCGGAAATTAAAGGCCACAATCCGAAGCCCGCGGTAATTCCAGCTGTTTGCTTTAAAAAATCTCTTCTGGGACTTTTAGTCAGGTTGTTCATGGGTAATTTGTTAAGGGTTCTTTCAAAATCTACCATCCAGTTGCATAGCCATTCCGTCGGGGATCAGCTCCTCCTGATATCCAACCGGTCTCATAATCTATTGTCACACCCTGTGCACCACCTACCGTCATGGTCCAGTCGCCTAAACTCGTGTCAAGATTATAACCCATGGCTTTTAACTCTTCTAAAGTTTCTTGTGGAATGCGTGTTTCAATGATGATTTCCTTGGCAGGCACACTCCCCATTTCGTCTTTCCAACGAAACCGGGGTGCACTAATGGCGTCCTGGATGTTCATTCCAAAATCGATTACGTTCATGGCAACCTGAGGAACCGACTGCAGTATACCAAAACTCCCTGGAGAGCCGACGACCAAATGCGGCTTACCGTCTTTATGGAATTGCATCATCCCTCCAATACACCAGGAGACGCCCTTGCCCGGTACCGCCCCATTGGCAGCATTTTTATCCAGTGACATCCATTCCAAGGCATTATTAAAGGCCACGCCCGTATTCCCCGCTACATATCCTGAGCCGAAACCACCGCCCAAAGTTTGGGTAATCACAACGGCATTCCCCCATTTATCAACAGCCGATAAGCTAGTAGTTGCATATCGGTACCGATCGTCGAAATCAACCGATGGGGGGGCTATTTCAACTTTCGATTGCCTCTTTTTCTTGGCCATTCGGTCTTTGACAAGGGCTGCTACCTTTTTACGTTGAGCTTCAATGTATTCATCCGAAAGCAATCGTTCAACCGGCACCTTCACAAAAGCCGGGTCTCCAATGTATTTATCGCTGTCAATACGGGCCAAATTAATCGCTTCAAAAAGGTGGGCTAGGTATTCTACACTGTTGTGCCCCATCTTCTTTACATCGAAACCCTCCATAATGCGCAGGGTTTGTAACTGCTGTAGACCCATTCCGGGAGGAGGGTTATTGTATACGGTATAACCTCGGTATTGAATAGAAATTGGGTCCGACCATTGAACACGATCAGGAACCGATGCTAAATCTTCCAAGGTGATAAATCCGCCGTCGCGCTGAAATGCGGCCGCTATTTCCTTGGCAATATCCCCTTTGTAGAAAACATCTGCTCCTTCTATAGCGATCCTTCGCATGGTCTTCGCGAGGGGTTTATTCGCAAAAATGTCGCCAATTTGATAAGGAGATCCATCTTTTTTTAAGAATACTGCAGCGGCATCCGGGTGGGGTGCTACTCGTTTTACAATACCAGCCCACATCGCTTGATCATATTCTGTCACCGGGACGCCCTCCTCCAAATAGGTGATGGCACTTTCCAAAACTTTTGATAAGGGCATCGTGCCGTAGTCTTTTAAAGCCCGATCCCATCCTGCCAGATTTCCCGGTAAAGCCACGGTCCGAGGTCCGATTCCCTCTAATCGACCCCCATGCCCTGCACCATCATCAAACTTGGTTATATCCCGTACCTTAGCTGGGTCGAAGTTTTTGGGTGCCCATCCTCCAAAAATCAGGGATCGAGTTCGCTTCTCTTTAGCGGAATAAAAAAGCATGTACCCCACGCCCCCGGTACCCGACATGAAAGGTTCAACGGCGTTTAGCGCTGCCGCCGCCGCAACAATGGCATCAATCGCATTCCCCCCCTCGGCAAGAATTTTTTGACCCGCAAGTGAGGCTAATGGGTGTGCCGTGGCAACCATCCCGTTTTTTCCCATAGCAGCAGGTCGGAGGTTCTCTTTGCTTGCCTGGGCAAAAAGACTCCCTGAAATACCTAGGGTTACGAATAGCAAAACAAAAATCCTTTTCATCATATCCTCAGGGATTTATAATAACATTCACACCTAACCGAAATACACCGCATCCGTATTTCAACTTACTTAAGCTCAACAATCATCTCTATTTCAACAGGGATGTTCATGGGCAGGGAACCCATCCCAACAGCCGATCTCGCGTGTTTACCATTTTCCCCAAAAACTTCAACCATCAGATCGGAGAAGCCATTGATTACCTGAGGATGTTGGTCGAAATCAGGTGTGGCATTGACCATCCCCAAGACTTTCACCAGACGTTTGACCTTATTTAAGTCGCCAATATGGGATTTCAAGGCGCCCAATAAGGAAATACCCGTGAGTCGAGCAGCTTCTTTTCCCTGTGCGACATCCAGGTCAGCCCCTACTTTACCCTTCATATATTCCCCGTTTTCCATTACAGGTCCATGACCGGATAAAAACACAAGCTTTCCAACCGTTACAGCCGTTACAAAATTGGCAATGGGTTTGCCTGGAGGGCGAAGTGTTATTCCCAACTCGGTGAGACGTTTTTCGGGATCTGTTTTTTTCTGTGCCGTTGCTTCGTTACTGACCAATTGAAAAGTTAGGAAAAGTGCCGAAAAACAAACTAGAATTGTGGATTTCATAAGAATTATGGATTGTATTTGGTTGTCATCTTTTAGTAAATGTCCGCCGATGTGTTCAAAGGGGGATGTTAATCTTTCTATCCTAACTTAATTAATAGGGGAGGTTAGGGGACCTCCGTTTTGTCCGTCGGTCGGCCGCTCCAATAAGAGGATAGTACAGATGCTGTAAAGCCCATGATCGGGCCACAAACCGCAGAGGCAAGACCCACGGTTCCGATCTTTCCAATCACTTTAGCAATTCCCGAAACCATTCCGGCATTTTGCATACCGGTGGCAATGGCGATGGTACGACTATCACGTTCATTTAAACCGAGTAATCGCGAAGCCCAATAACCGAAGAAGTAACCCAGTAGGTTATGCAGCAATACAGTAGCCATCAACAAAAATCCTATGTTGAGGATGCTTTCACGCCCCGCAGCGATGATGATGGCAACGATTAGGGCAATCCCCGCCATTGATACATAGGGCATGGCGTCCTGAAGCCACTGGGCTCTTCCACTGGTTAATTTGTTAAAAATTAAACCGGCAGCAATGGGAAGCAAGACGATTTTCACCATACCCCACATCATTCCCAGGACATCGATCTCAATGAATCCACCCGCAAGAACCTTCATCAACAGTGGAATTAGCAGGGGCGCGAGTAACGTTGTTATCGAGGTTACCGTAATAGCCAACGCAACATTTGCTTTCGCAAGGTAACTGAAGAGACTAGCTGTAACCGATGTGGGTGCACAACCCAGGAGAATAACCCCTGCGGCTATTTCATCCTCAAACCCGAAAATTTTGGCAAGGATTAAGGCTACCAGAGGCATGATCGTATACTGGGCGATGACCCCTACGACGACCGATTTAGGAGCACGGGAAAGCTCGATGAAATCTTTAATTCCCATCGAACATCCCGTACCGAACATAATTAATTGAATCAGCGGCGTAATTAATACCGCCATTTCAAAACCACCCCAGGTTAAATATAGCCCAGGATAGTAAAGCGCCGAAATCGTTACGCTTAAAATAAAAACAGTAAATGCCAGACCCTTCAGGAATGAAATGCCTCGAAACGAAATCGAAAGCAAAACCATGCCCGTTACGAAATAAATACCTACCGATTCAATACCTTGTGTAACCGAATAATAGACGGTTAGTAACAATAAAAGAATAGCCAAGTACAGTGCACTTCGATATAGGCGGGTGAAATCCAAGGGGCTGTAAAAATTAAAGGTTTAGGAATAGGGGTTAAAGTTTAAGAATAGCCAGTATTATTTTGCAAATTGTTTCCATTCCCGCCCGGGGGTATCCGTTCTAAAATGTTCGACGTTACCATTATCCTGAATGGTGATATATACGGTTTTCCCATCTTCGCCGCCGAAAGCAACATTACTGGGCAATTTACCAATCGTTTCAATTTCTCTAATAAGCTCCCCCTCAGGAGATACGATCGCTACCGTACCTTTTCCGTGTCGGGTGATGTAGAGATTACCATTTTGGTCACAACGCATCCCGTCCATGCCAAAATCGGGGAATTCGATCAATAGCCTCTTATTATGGATAGAACCGTCGGGCGCCAGATCATAGACCCATACTTTCCGTTGAACAGTTTCATTGACGTATAGACGGTCATTGTTGGGACTGACTTCGATTCCATTGGTGGTACCCATATTTTCCTCTAGTAAGGTAACGGTGCCGTCGGGATCAATGCGCCAAATATTGCCAGTGCTCTCTTTCCAGTTCGGGTCGCTGGCATATAGACGGTCACTATCGTCGATAGCGATGTCATTTGGTTGATTCATTTTCGCCTCATGGGCATACACTGAAATCTCACGAGTAGCCATGTCGACTTTGAGAATATTGTGTTGGGGATAGTCGGCAATCAACATTTCACCCTTGCTGTTGAATCGGATACCGTTCCCTACACTTCCTTCGGGTAATTCTACGAAAATACCGGCTTCTCCATCCGGTTTCACCATACCGATAGTGCCCGATTTTTCGAAATTAACGGCGTATAAGATTCCATTGGCGTCAACGGCCGGTCCTTCCGCCCCTCGGGTAAAACTATTGGTATCGGTTAATGCAGTTGAAATAAACATAGTACTAGCTGATTCTTTATCGTTTTGAGATCCAGTAGAACAGGATAAATTAAACACTATACCCAATAGAACGACCGCTAGGCCGGTGGGTAAAGTGGGTTGGTAGACTTTTCGACAGGGTAAAATGCTCATAAGCGCTATTATTTAAATACGATCGTGCCAAAAAACTCAGGTAAGTGAAAATTGGGGCGTGGGAAGTCGACTTTTGACCATGTAAACCAGTGGGGATTGCTGGTTCTGCTCCCTGTTTTATAGAAATTGGCTTTCCATTTTACTCCCTTAGCCGGCTTTGTGACCTTTCCATATTTTTCTAACATGGTAAAAGGAATCCGACACTCAATGGTCCATGTCGTGTCTTTGACGATTTCCGGATCAATCACCGCAGGCATTGAATGTGCGATTTCGATCTTGGAAATATTTTCGGGGTCGAGTTTGACAAATTCCGTCCACGGCTTTGTAACGTAAAATATCAAAGGGGTGCCCCCAGCATTAACTTCCAAATTGAAGTATCGCAGCGGCTCATCCTCATCCGGTGAAAAAAAGAACTCTACACAAGAGTCTCCCGAAACATTGCCATTGTATTCCGTAACCGTGCTTTTCAGATATCGATCCTCTACTTTGAAAATCAGGTAAAGGTTGTCGTTATCATAAGCAAGTTTAGCGTAAGTTTTGGGGATAAATTCCGGAACCTTCCCCATAGGTAATGCTATTGCTACTGCAGATACTTTTTTCCACTCCTTCTTGTCCCAATTGCCATCAATTCGAATGGTTTTTTTTATGCGCGACACCGTGTATACCGATTGACCCCAGACGGACGAAATTCCCAAGCTACCCATCAGGAAAAGGGCTATCATAACGTGGATGAAGGACGTTTGTAATTCCTTTTTTAGGTACATCGCAATGGGACTAAATAATCGTTATGTATTTCGTTTTAGAAACAATAGATGTGTTTTCCTGAAAGGCAACAAAGCAAAATTATATTTTATTGATACTTAACCCTTATATTTTTGTACGTATTTATGATACTATTTTTTTGTGAGAGTACAGTCGTTGGAGAGGGCGTCGCACCTCGCGACTTCCTGTGTAAACGTTTTTCATAAAAAAGCAGCATCCCGGTTGATCGGAATGCTGCCTGTTTTTCTGGGTTCGCTTTTACAGTTTGAAACTTATCGACAGGAATAGATTTCTGTTTTTGTAACTGCTATCGTAAAAAGGAATATAGCGTGTTTCTACAGGGGCAATATCCTTCAAACCCAATTCATAATTTACTTCGAGTATCACTTCTCCTAAATCGATACCCAGGCCTGCACCCAGGCCATAGTCGAATTTCCGGAGTCCACGGTCTCCAAAAGTAGGCTCCTCCAGTGGCTGAGTGTCTATGGCGTCACCGTAGATGATGTGGCCTTCAAGACGTGTTTTACCTCCGACACCATAAGCCAGGTAAGGACCGGCTTTTGCAAACAATTTCGTGTCAGGACTGAGTGAAATATTCCCTCCTACCTGAATCGGAACTTGCAGATACATCAGCCTGCTGGTCAGCACAGGCTTTTCTCCGGGATAAAGGATGCCAGACGAGAAGCCTAGTGGTATCTCTCCTTTTATTTTTGCCCCTTTAGTAGTAAAAATTAATCCGCTTTGTAAAAATACACCTCCCTGGGTGGTGTACGTACCCAGGAACCCTACATTCATACCTGGTTTTATCCGGTTTCCCGGGATGTCATTGTTTTCAAAAGACAGGGACGAAAGGTTGAGTCCGCCTGTGAATCGAACATCGAATGATGAGGTCTGTGCGTAAAGTGCTGAGGCGCTGAGTAAGATTAAGGTAGTAAGAACGGTTTTGTAAATAGATCTCATTGTACGTAAGAATTTAAAGAGATTTGGTGAAATAGGAGGGAGTCTGGAGAGGATGATTTGGTTGGAATCAGATCCAAACAAAAAAGCCCCGGTTGATCGCCGGGGCTTTTTTTAGTGGTATATGTTTTTTCGATGCCCTATTGACAATACGTCAACAATCAGTACATCATTTTCAACGGTAAAAATAATTCTATACTTACCGGCCCTTCTTCGGTACTCATCATCCGATCCTTTCATTTTCTTAACGTCGCCTGAAAACGGATCAATTGCCATTTCTTCCAACGCTTTAATTATGAGCCTCGAGTCTTCCTCCGATCGACCATACAAGTAATTTTCAGCCGATTTTGACAATACAACACTATACATCTTTCCATCCGTGCTTTTTAGCTAGCTTCTTTTTAACTAGCTCCAACGGTACGCGGGGCTCGTTTTTTGCCGCCATCGCAGCCGCCAGATCAAGCAAGTTTTGTATTTCTTCATTTTCGGAGTTAGCCTTTATCGTCACGCTTTTCACGTCACCCTTTGCGTCTCGCTCTACTTTTATTGCTGTTGCCATAACAACCTAACGTTTTGATTTCCGCAAATATACAAAATTTCAGGGGGTGTTTCCAGTCTGGAGCGTAGACGGTTTTGGCTGTGTGGGATCCCGGCTATCTGATCATTACGACCCTTCTTGTCATATTTGTTATGGTTACCTTAATCGTCTCGCTGGGGATAAATGCAGAGGTTTCAAAATCACAGTTATATGCGATTTCATGGGATGTTTTTTAAATTGAAAAATTTCCCGGTGCAAAAACTCCACTAAAAAAAGTGGCAAATAGAGTGGCAAAAACGCAAAAACCGCGCTTACAGACAGTAAACGCGGTTTTGTGGAGAATATCGGATTCGAACCGATGGCCTCTACAATGCCATTGTAGCGCTCTAGCCAACTGAGCTAATCCCCCATTTTTCTGCAAAGATGGGATATACTCGTGTTATATTCAAGAATGGCGTCTGTATTTTTTGTTTTTCGCCGGAAGACGGTAATAATTTCAGTAGTGCAAGTCGTAAATTCAAAATAGGTTACGTCGGTTTTCACTCCATAACGTTTTGAATACCAGCCTTGACGAAAAATGGGCATTAGTTTGTGTCCGTTTCCATCCGTAGCACTGATCGAAAACTGATTATAAAACGCTGGATGTACATGCCAGAGTTGTCTCATTTCTAATGAAAGGGGTTTACCGTCAAGGTGATCGTAGATTTCAAAATTGGTCAGGTTGCGATCCGTGGTGATTCTTCGACAATGCGTAATCCCATCCTTAATTAAATGGGTAAAGCCCTTAAATGCACCTTGAAAGATAAGTTTTTGATCCGATTGTATCCAGGCTCCTTCAGCATCTCGAATCCAATGAGCCCACATGAACCTAGGACCTCTTTGCATTTGATCATAAAATCCAATTTTAACCGTGTTATGCGCCTCTGTACCATGATAATAGTCGAGATATCGCTTTTCGGTATTATATCGATAGGAACCTGCATCGTAAACCAGATTTTTCCCATTCTCCCAATAATCAAAATGTAGATTGTCAGCCTGTCCTGGGCGTTGCCGGTAAGCTCCGCACCTGATAAATAACATTCGAGTTGGGGTGCGTGCACTGAAATAACCGCTTTGTGGGTAGGAGGTCAATCTGAGTGAATCCGATTTAGGGGTAGACACCTGAGGTATTTTTCCGGTAAACCAAAAGCCTTCCTCTTGCCATAGTCCGGGCGAATAATCCGGAGGGATATCGAGCACATGTGCTAAAGCACCTAATTGGGGTCGGTAGTCTGCAAAGCTCGAGGAAGACAGCGGGAACAGGAGTGACCCATCGTTGCATCCGTAATTCGGGAGTTGGCCTGAGACTTCATCTTGAAAGTTTCGAAGAAATCGATATGTTGCCAAAGCCCTTTGATAAACGAATGGTTGCCAGGGATCCTTAATTTGGCGTGCGACGGAAATAGCTAAAGTTAGAAGTTGCACTACTAAGCGATGATAATTCATAGAATGCTGCAGGTAAGCTCCGTCCGGATTTATTTGAAATTTAATTTCTCTTTCAAAAATTTCTTTTCCCTTTTTTTTCCACCTTGTACTCTCCGGAAATTGAGGAAACCCATTACCTACTATATATAGGCAAAGAGATTCGGTAAGAATATGGTTATTACGTACGGCGATTTGAGCAAAGATCAAATTCTTCGCTATATGTAAGGCCTGGTGGTGAATGCTTTGGAAAATTCTTGTCTTCAGCTTGTCAGAGAGTGATTTGGATTCGGAGTAGTAACACAGGGCGAAGGTCCAATTAATCAGTCTTATCGCAATTTCCTGACTGCAAATCCAATTTGGACCACAATTGACAGGATTGTGCTCAATCCAATGGTCGATACAATTAAAAACCTTCCGGGACGAATCTGTTCCATGATGAAAATCGTGACGTATAATAGTATGTAAAAAGCAAAAACGAGATTTTTCCCAAATCTCCTTAATATCTCCCCTTTGATAATTAAGATCCGGAAGGGTCGTCCAATGTACGTTGGAATCATATAGATAACCCGATGCTGCATTCCATAGCCAATCGTTACCCTGAGGTAAATGGGGAAAGGGTAGAGGAAGGGGCAGTTGGAATGGAAACGTAGTTCCTGGGTTGTGGTGAGGTAAGATAGCCAATGGATAGCGATATAATTCTTCTGCTAAGAAACTTTTATCGTTTTTTTGAAAATATAAACGGAGTAGCCCCGTTTTCTTCATTATCCAATAGAAAAGGCGAAAAACAGTATATCGCCACCCCATTTTCCAGAGGAATTTTAAAATAATGATTCCGTAAAGCATAGTATGTAAGTGTTGCCAAAACTTGTATAAAGTAAATAAAAATACAGAAAGGTACAAGTTGTGTTTGGAAAGCTTTAATCGTAATGAGTAGCGATGCGGTGATTATTGGGTATAAAAAATAGGGTTATAGCTAACACGCTTTAAAGGTATTGGTAGTCAAGGAGATCGAGGGGGAAGCTTTCTGATCAGGGATGGGTTTAAATAAATCGATGGGTATATTCGTCCGGTAAATGTTCTTTATGTAAAAAAATACATCATTTGTTTGTTGTGAACCGGTAAAGAAAGGATTAGGAACTGGGCTTATGAAAAATGCATTACTTTTTATATCATTGCTTTTTGTTCTTGGCGCCTGTGGGCAGAAGCAGGAAAAGAGCGAAGCCATTCGTTTTCTAATTGGTACGACGGATAAATCAGATTCTTCTGGTGTTTCTGTAGCCCGACTTGATCCTGAATCCGGTGAAATTAGCTTTGAAGGATTTACCCCGACAGCACCTGGACCGGGCTATCTCACTTTTTCACCCGACAAAAATGCAGTTTTTATCGTGACCGGTGACCAGATGGTAAGCAGCTATCGGTTTTCGGACGGCGAGCTCACTTTAATAGGTTCGCAACCTGCACACGGGCTTAATCCTTGCCACGTAGCGGTGTTGCCTTCTGGAAAGATGATATTCGTGTCTAACTATTCGGATGGAAGTTTCTCCGCTTATGCAGTAGAAGACGGTTATCAACTATCGGAAGCGATTTATACTGAAAAATACGAAGGAAGTGGTCCTCATGAAACTCGGCAGCAAAAACCGCACGCTCACTGTTCTACGGTTACGCCGGATGGCCGTTATGTTTATACCGCCGATTTGGGGACTGATCGCGTGATGAATTATCGTGTTGAGGGATCGGAAATTCGTCCGAATGCCGAACAGCCGTTTTTTGCGGTGCATCCCGGAGCAGGGCCACGTCATCTATTAGTTCATCCGAGTGGCAAATACCTTTATTTGTTAAATGAATTGGATGCAACTATTACAGCAGCTCGAATTGACGAAAACGGGGTGCTTCAAACCTTAGAGACCTATCACACGATGGAATCAGGGGAAAATGAGCCTGGGAATACCAGTGCTGCTATTCGTCTTCATCCCAATGGAAATTTCTTGTATGTGTCGAATCGCGGATATAATGCTATCCATGGATTTAAAATAGAGACAGATGGTAAACTGACACGGGTAAATGAAGTTCGAGAAGGTATTGCTGTTCCTCGGGATTTCAATATTGATCCTTCGGGGCGTTATTTGATCGTAGGCAACCAAGGCACCCATGATTTGACCGTACTGACGGTGGATCCGAATACGGGTGAACTTGCTTATAAAGCGCAGGCTGGGCCTGTAAAAAGCCCGAGTTGTATCGAGTTTTTTTAGAGAAATGGTGCGTAAAACGGATGAATTAGTTGCGATTTGGCTCTGCGGTATGAGTAGTATTTGGTGTGGGGAAACTTTTGCTAGTCCCCTGGGTAGAAATGAGTCGGGATCGGGGGGTAGGAAAGAAAATGAATTGGTGTGTAAACAGCAAAAAATTTGATTTTGCGGTTTCAACCCGCTATATTTCGCGTCTGTTTTAGGTTTTTTTGAATTAATATTTAGAATTATTTAAAGAATAACGGTGGAGAGAAAGACATGTGGAAAGGCCCTTCAATTAGCTGTACAAACGTTGGATTACTTGATTTTATAGGTCAGTGGACCCTTTTCAATTCTAGGACAGGTGCATGAGGATTCAGGATTTTTCAGAGATTTCAGGGAGTAATAACTAAAATAACTTTCTAATAATTTTAAAAACAATAGTTTTGAGGTGTAATTATCTCACAATTCAAGGGAAAATTTTATCAATTTAAGCTAACACAAATTTTTGTATTTTATTTGCTAACAAAACTCTAATTAATTTAATCTAATTGTAAGTAATGGCGACAAAAGCGACTTCTCCAGCGCAGGCAAAGCCTGCTGAAAAAAAGGGTTCAGGTGGTTTGAATCCAGCTTGGGTAATACCTCTATTATTTATCATTGCAGTATGCTTCTATCAATTTTATCTGGGTGCACCCGAAAACTTTGAGGGTGGGGACAACAAAAATCAGCCTCTACCTGGGAATTATTTTGGGATGGTATACCATGGAGGCCCAGTGGTACCAGTGTTGATCACCTGTTTATTAACAGTGATTGTTTTCTCCATTGAGCGTCTATTCACTTTATCGAAAGCCAATGGAAAAGGAAGTCCTGAAGCTTTTGTTCGCAAAATTCGTGGTCTTTTGGACAAAGGTCAGATCGAGGACGCGATCAAAGAGTGTGACAGACAAAAAGGTTCTGTGGGTAATGTCATTCGTGCGGGTTTGATGAAATACAAGCAATTGACTACGGATGCCTCCTTGAACAAAGAGCAAAAACTAGCTGCTCTACAGAAAGAAATCGAAGAAGCGACTACCCTTGAGCTTCCTATGCTTCAGAAAAACCTTACTATTATCGCTACCCTTGCATCTGCGTCGACACTATTCGCACTTTTGGGTACGGTATTGGGTATGATCCGTGCGTTTGCGGCGTTGGGTACTTCGGGTCAGCCTGACTCTGCGGCACTTGCAACCGGTATTTCGGAAGCGTTGATTAACACGGCCTTAGGAATTGGTTCAGCTGCATTGGCTACCATTTTCTACGCGTATTTGAACAGCCGTGTTGATGATCTTACTTACACAATTGATGAAATTGGTTTGAGCTTGCAACAAAGTTTTGCAACTTATCATACCTAATCGATTGTTATAGTAAGTAGTAAGAAAATTTAACGTAAACCATATATATTATGGCGAAAGTAAGACCGAAGAAGTCTGCTCCGTTTATTGATATGACGGCGATGACTGACGTGGCGTTCCTATTGTTGACGTTCTTTATCATGACGGCAACCTTCAAAAACAATGAAGCTGCGGAAATCACCACACCGTCATCGATCTCGCAGATCAAAGTACCTGACGAGGATATCGTTGTCATCAGTATTGATCCGGAGGGAAAGGTTTTCTTCTCGGTTGATGGCCAACCGGTGCGGATTTCGATGCTTGAGAACATAGGGTCAGCAAAGGGTATAACTTTTACCGATGAAGAAAAGTATAAGTTCTCTATTCAGCCCGGCTTTGGATTCCCCGTCGCTCAATTGAAATCATGGCTGGGGATGTCCCCCGAGCAAATGAAGCAAGTTGAACAGCCCGGAATACCTGTGGACTCCACGGGGGTTAGTGAGTTGGCGGATTGGGTGTTTGCGGCGCGTAAAGCGAATCCTAAGGTTCGTATTGCGTTGAAAGGTGATAATGCGGCTAAATTTCCAGTCTTTAAGGATGTTTTGTCTAACCTTCAATCGCAAAACATCAACCGTTTCAACCTGATCACTTCTTCGGAAGAGCCACCCGCTGGTTTCAGACAGGACGACTAGATGCCCTAGAGATAAGTAGTTTAGGTAATATAAAAATCTTAAGAGAAAATGGCAGAAATAGACACCTCCGGTGGGGGTGGACGTAAGAAAGGCGGTAAGGTTCGTGCCAAGAAGATGTCCACCCGAGTTGATATGACGCCGATGGTTGACCTGGGCTTTCTCCTGATCACGTTCTTTATGTTGGCGACAACCATGAGTAAACCTACTTCCATGACGTTGTCGGTACCCCATAAAGAGAAAGATGAAACGCAGAAAGATACCGAACCATTGAAGGCATCTAAGGTATTGACGATATTCATGGGGAAAAACAACGAAGTTTACCTGTTGGATGGAATCGCTGCCGATGACGAAAAGGCACCCGCTGCTTTGGAAAAAGTAGCTTACGGAACCCAACTTCGTGAAGGCATATTCAAAGCTAAACAAAGAGTAAACTCAATGTTCCCTCCTGAAGAAGATGGTTCTGAGCCCTTTGTGGCGGTGTTAAAGCCGACACCAGTTTCTTCATATAAGAACCTGGTGGATGTTTTGGACGAGATGGCGATAACCAAAACGAAGCGTTACGCGCTGGTTGATTATCTCACCGATGCAGAAACCAAACTGCTCGGAGATAAGATAGATCCTTAGGTTTTCGTTGTTATATTAGAATAAGTAAAATTTAACAGAAAAGAATCATGTCAGAATTAGCCCGCGATGCATCACTTGATGAAATAGTGTTTGCAAATCGCAATAAGTCATACGGTGCATATGCCCTTCGTAAAGGGTATAGGGCAGCAGTGACGAAGGCGACAATCATTGGGACATCGATTTTTCTTGTTGCTATGTTCACGCCTAAACTCTTGGATAGGCTGAGCCCAAAGGAACAAAAAGAAGAGGTGATGATTGATGTAAACCTGATGGATTTGCCGCCTCCGCCCATTGACGAGAATGAACCACCTCCCCCCCCACCACCACCCGTGGAACAGCCAAAGGTGGAAACGGTGAAATTTTTACCCCCCGAGGTAAAAAAGGATGAGGAGGTTCCTCAGGAATCACCCCCTCCTACCGTGGAAAAATTAGAGGTAGCCATAGCTGCTTCTGAAACCCAGGAGGGAGATCCCAACGCGACCGAGCTGATCATTGCACCCGAAGCAATTTCAGCCCCTGGTAAAGGGGAGGTCATTGAAGCAGCCCCGGTAGAAGAACAGATATTTACAGCGGTAGAACAACAACCAGAGTTCCCAGGTGGACCTGCCGAAATGTATAAATATCTGTCAAAAAACATTCGCTACCCGGGCGCTGCGTCCAGAGCTAATATTCAAGGACGTGTGTTCCTACAGTTCGTCGTAAATACGGACGGAAGTATTACCGACGTGGAAGTGGTTAAAGGTGTCGGGTTCGGTTGTGATGAAGAAGCGGTACGCGTCGTAAAAAGTATGCCCAAGTGGAAACCTGGTAGACAGTCAGGTAGGGCAGTACGTGTAAAATACACTTTGCCAGTAAACTTCCAGTTGGAGTAGTATGAATAAAAGGCCTGTGCAAGAACAGATCTCAATGATCGTTTCTAGCTTCATGGCAATCTTATACGTGGGAGGAGGGATCGTTTTGATTACCTCCTCCTCTTCGTTTGCCTTTCTGCATCCGGGTTCAATTGAACGTTACCTATTGGCAGCGATACTGATAATCTACGGAATTTACCGAGCGAGAAGAGCTTGGAAAATTTATAAGTATAACGACTGATGGATGAAAAGGAGTTTAATAACAGGGATCGTCGGAGCACTTGCCATTTTCGGTATAGCCTGTAGCTCGGGAGAAAATAGAGACAACCCGACACGCGGAACTATACGCATCGCTTCCGATGAGTCGTTTCAACCTGTTATTGAGGCGCTAACGAGCGCTTACGAAAACATCTATCCAAGAACAAATTTTGAAGTCGTTTACCTCCCCGAACAAAAAGCTATTCTGTCTTTACTAACCGACAGCGTCAGAATGGTTTTTGTGACCCGAACGCTCTCTTCCGAAGAGGATGAAATGATTCACCGGCAAGCAAGTACGGCCAAAACCCATCATATCGCAACCGATGCCATCGCGTTGATTACGTCCCAGCAAAATGCAGGTACGAAAATAACGATCAATGAACTGGAAAGAATTTTTAAAGGGGAAATCACAAATTGGGACCAACTCGCAGAATCATCCCGTACGGGTGTAATTAATCTGGTTTTTGACGATGCCAATTCCAGTAATCTGATTTACCTTTCCAGTTTTTTTAATATTTCTGATTTTACCGGGTTGCGGATATCTGTCGCGGGCTCGCACCAAAAAGTGGTAGATCACGTTAAAGAAAACCCCAGTTCCATCGGTTTTATAGGAATGAGCTGGATCAGTGACGGTAAAGAACTGGCTACCCAGGAATTAGCTGAAAACCTCTATGTTATAGGCATTGGAAACGATACACTTAATACAGAATATTATTACCCATTTCAGGAAGATTTAGAGAGTCGGAAGTACCCTCTGGCACGAGAATTGTACGCAATTACGCGTGAAGCGCATTCCGGCCTTGGAGGCGGTCTTTTAACCTACATCGCTCGAGATGTGGGGGGACTGATCATCACAAAAATGGGCTTGGTGCCAAAGGTTCCTTACCCCCGAGATGTGATTTTGAAAACTGAATAAATCAATTATTTGTCTTAAACTTTTTTATATCTTTGCTTTGTAAGGTGTGAAGCCAAAGTTTTTAACATTATCCTTTTTCAACCATATTATATGATGAAAACAAAAATAAAACAACTTTTCAGCGCAGTTGTTGTTGTTATGCTGACAGTTTCGCTGGGTTTGGCTCAAACGATAGAGGAGGGAATGGCCGAACTCAATGCAGAAAGGGTCAAAGAGGCGGGAGATATTTTTTCGAAAGTCGTTGAAAGTAATCCATCTGCCGAAAATTATTTTTATCAAGGATATTATTTCCTGAGAGTTGGAGAACTCGATAAAGCAGAGGAGGCTTTTAACAAGGGATTACAACTGGATGGAAAGAATGTTTTGAATAATATAGGCCTCGGAGGAGTGGCTTTAGGCAAAGGAAATAACGCTAAAGCAAAAGAACTCATCGATGCAGCCGTGAAGAAGAAAAAAAGAGATGCGAACGTTCTCTTCAGAGCAGGGGAAATGTACACACTCTTTGAAAATAACAACGATCCTGCAGAAGCAATTCGTTTGTTAGATGAGGCAATCGGGCGCGATCGAAATATAGCTGATGCCTATATAGCTAAGGGGAATGCATTATCCATAAAAAATGAAGGTGGATCTGCAGTTACAGCTTATGAGTATGCATTGAGTGCAAAACCTGATTACCCTTTGGCTAATCACAAAATCGGTCAAATCTATCTTCGCGGGAAAAATTATAACGAGGCCGCTAATTATTATCGGAAGGCCATCGAAACAGATCCCAACTTTGCACCCGCTTATAGAGACCTCGCCGAGCTTTACTTTTTCGCACGTCAATACAAACGTGCCGATGAGTATTTCTCATCTTACATAAAAGTAAGCAAGAAGAATGATCCAGAAACAATTCTGCGTGCATCGCAATTGGCCTTTACGGCAGACGACTACCCCAGGTCTTTGTCTTTACTTGAGTCAATTAAAGACAAACTGGAGGGAAATACCATAATCGATCGGATGTTCGGTTGGGGTTATTTCAAAACCAATGACATGGAAAGGGCGATAGAAAGCTTAGAACGCTTTATCGCTTCTTCTCCCGATAAGGTAATCGCAGACGACTACAAGTTCCTCGGTCGTGCCTATAACAAAATGGCCACCGATGACAAAGAATATACCGAACAAGGTATGGAGTCATTGAAGAAAGCCGCCGAACTGGATACCAATGCAACCGATGCAGCCAATACGTTCAAAGAAATTGCTGCCATCTATGCTAAAGGGAAAGAATACGGTCCCGCTATTGAAGCCTATGAAAAAGGTATTAACCTCGATACGACCAATGCTTCTACCCAGGATTACTATGGATTGGGTATCGCATACCTGCAACAAGGATTGAGTATCGCAGTTCCTGATTCAGCAACGGTCGACAGCGCAGAACTGGCCGATACCCGTCGTGACCTGTTTTTACGATCGGATTCGACCTTTGCCATCTTGGCTCATAAATTACCCGATTGGCCATATTCTTATTATTGGAGAGCTTCTAGTCTCTACTATATCAATGCAATTGAAAATATGAAGAACGGAACATCCCTGCCCTACTATGAAAGATTCATGGAATTGGCAGAACAGGATTCGAGCGTTCAACCTTCATTTAAAACAAGAGCATTGAACTATATGGCAGCCTACTATCAAACCACGGGCAATGATCCCGTCAAGGCCCGAGAGCTCTGGGAGCAGCTCCTGCAGATAGATCCTAATAATGCCCAAGCGAAACAGGCACTTTCTGATCTGGATTCCCAGGCTAGCTCTACCAATTAGGTCAAGAAATACAGTTTTGTAGATATAAATATAGAGGGGTCCACGGCCTCTCTATATTTTTTTATATCGGGGCTAGATATTGCAGTTGCTGAATTTTATTTATAAATTTGCACCTCAGAAAATGACCCTTCGGGGTTGAAGGTTCGGGATGTGGCGCAGCCCGGTAGCGCACTTGCATGGGGTGCAAGGGGTCGCAAGTTCGAATCTTGTCATCCCGACTTCGCAGGACAAATCAGATTTATTTCTGGTTTGTCCTTTTTTATTATGGTCTAAGTTGCTGTCGATCATGTAGATGTATTTGACAGCTTCGTTTACAGGGTCAAGACTCAAACTTGTGGGGGCAGGGGAATTCATTGCGGATGGTAATAATGTCACCCCTAACGGGGTTTGGGTTGTCGTGGGAATTATGTCATTTTGTACAATTATGTTACCCCTAAGGTTTTTTTTGGCGGGTGGGGATAGGTCAGTAGTCATTTGTCGTTATCCTCTTTTTCTAAGAATTATTAAATAGAAATTATTTATTCGCCTAAATCTATTTAACTCGCGAATAGATGTATAATTTAATAGGGTCATGACCCAAAACCTCACCCTCCAAATCCAAAATATCCTCAGTAAGCCCTCCGATAATTCCCGGGAGTTGATCGATCAACTGAAAGTTGCTGTACACGCAAAGCCGAAATAGAACTAAATGGCTATATGAGTTGCCTCAAAGCTTGACGGAACTTGTGTCGCAAAAGTTGGATTTGATTGGAATGGGGCTTCTAGGGACGGAGGCGATTAATACGGGTTTCCCGACTTTCGATGCCGAATTCGGAGGGCTCCAGCGAGGGGAGTTGATTGTGATAGGCGGCCGCTCAGCGTCACAATCGACTCACACCTCAGCAATCAGATGCGGAAATCAGCGGCGGTGAAACGCGTCCGATGCTCGGGCATCTTCGTGAATGCGGCACGATAGAGCAAGACGCCGATAAGGTGATTTTTATTTACCGTCCCTATTATTATGGTATTACGGAGGACGTAAACGGGAATAGTCAGCGAAATATAATTGAATTAATCATCGCCAAAAATAATAATGGCCGCCCCGGGAATGTAGCAGTGAAGACGGCCGATAACTTTCCTTCTTTTACGGAACTTGGTACATAATACAGGGCAATTATGCCATCGGAATTAATGGGTGCCTTTACCGGATAATTCTTTCATAGCCCTTTTGAAAGCACCATTTCATCTGATGCAATAATGGTCGTGATTCACTTCAACATTTAATTTCGTATTTCTCAATACCCCTTAAGTCTGTGCTAAAGTTCTCAACAAACTCTTTTGTCTAAACTCATGCAACTTGCTGTGTAGAACCACCAAATTCGATCACTCAGTAAGTTGATGGGAAAAATGGGTATGTTGTCCAAGGTGTCGTGAAGCTAGGGTAGCAGGAGATAAAACCAAAAATCTGGACAGGGTAAAACCCCGTCCAGATCGTATAATATAAATTAGCAAATAATCGTATTAAATCCCGTCTAATATTTCAGTTAAGGGGGGCTCGTTGAGTTCATAGCCCGAATAACCTTTGTTTTGGTTGATACGGCCTAAAGCATTAGCATTAATGGCATTCTGAGGAATAGGCCACAAAACATGGAATGGGCTTAAAGTGAATTCGACACCAAAAACCGTTCTCACGCCTTTGTTGTAGAAGCCATTTTTTTCTACAACCCGATCGAAGAAGTAATTGTTATCCGAAAAGTCATTTAGGGAATAGGTCTTTCCATTCTCCGCAGGTTTGCCGGTCAAAGCGAATATGTAGGAGATACGGGTGAGTTCAGTTTTCCGGGGTTCCTCATAATAGAGCTCCCTTGCTCTCTCATCCAATATAGTTCCCATATTGACTTGATCAGCGGTGATAGGCTTTGCATTTGCTCGTTCCCTCACCTTATTGATATCGGCGGCCGCCAGTTCGAGTTGTCCTTTCCAGAAATAAGCTTCAGCTCGCAACAAGTAGGTTTCGGCTAAGCGGAATACATACCAATCCGACTGCCCGCCCTGGGGTTGTGCACGCAATGGATCGGGGACAAATAGTTTGTAGTGTGGCCAACCAAACCAGGCACGAATGGTATCGGCACATAGAACCACACCCTGATCATTTTTAAACTGAAGGGGTTTGCCATAATAGGAATCTCCTCGGGTTAGTAAGGCCGGATCGTTATAGACAAGATCTTCCATTCGCATCCAATTACCCGGTGCATGTCGCAAGTCGTTTTCATCGGTCCAAATGTAAGTGTGGTGATAGGGGGTTGATCTGAGACGTCCGATTCCCCTTCCATAAACACTTACCTGATCAATCTCTACGTTGTTGGTGGGTAGTTTTGGTTGGTCGATGGTACCTCTGTTTCCATTGGGGGTGATGATATGGGGAGCACCCCAAAAAGGTAACGCTTGACGCATCAAAGTAAGACCATCGGTATTTCCGTCCATGTTTGGCCGGTCGATGGTAAGGAATAGAGTTTCCGTATTGGCGCTGATAGATTTGTTTTCAGGGCGGTGTAGGTCCCAAACAACATTTTTAGCCGGATTATTCTGATCCACTCCGAAACGTTGGGTCATTAGTCGATAAACCCCACCATCGATGACATTGCTTGCTGAACGGATGGCGTCGTCGAATAAACCCAAGGCCAAATTTACCTTCGTGAGTAAATGACTGACGGCACCTTTTGTTACTTGTCCCCGGTTCACATTATCAGGTACCCATTGTTCTGCAAACTCTAGGTCTTGCTTCATTCGCTGGAGGATCACCTCTCGTTTGGTGGAATAGAAATCCAGCTTGGGAGCACTGTGTTCTGTCAATAACAAGGGTACATCTCCAAATTGGTGGGTCAAGCGATAGTAACGCAATGCCCGATGGAAGTAAGCGGCACCTAAAAGATGATTTTTTTCGGCATCCGATTCATAATCTACCGGGATATCGATTCTCGAAATTGCCGCATTGGCGTAACGGATAGCTCGGTAGCCTTCTCGCCAAAACCATCCGATCCGGTTATAATCGGTGTGGTCTAATTGGGCATCTGGGCGAATAACCAGATTCATATCCTGTGCTGGGCCTGGCTTGTCGGTAGTTCCTTCTACCGCCACTTCTGAAAAAATTCCTTCCGTAAGGATGGGAGGCGAATCTCCAGTAACTTCGAGTCGGAGGTTTCTTTCGCAGGCTACGATGGTCGCCCAAAGGGCGGAGGCGGAACGGAAAGTGACGTCAGGTTCATAAAATGACAACGCTTTCGGTTTTAGGAATTCCTCACTACATCCGCTTAGAAGAAATAAGATCGTCGTGAGAAGAGATGATAGGATTAGAGTTATCTTCTTTTTCATTTCTATTCGCATTTTAGGTACCATTAGAGCGTTAGATCGATCCCGAATGTGTAGAATCTCGGAGTGGGGCCTGGGCCAGCCGTTCCCGTTCCGACACCGGTGTTAGGGTCCCATTCAGGATCCCATAGTACCCATTGGGGTGAATAGACCGCTGCATTTCTGATATTTAAATACAAGCGTAGATTCTCCACCTTGAACTTGGATAGGAAGGGTTTGGGTACATTGTAGGCGACCGATACATTGTCGAGCCTTATGAAGGATCGTTTACGGTAGAGGTTAAACCCAGTGGTACTTCCTTCGTTGGAGGCGATGCGAGCCCACTCGTTCGAAGGATTTTCGGGTGTCCAGTAGGGGAAACGATAGGAATTCATCCGATCTGGAAAACCATTTCTACTCTTCAACCAGTTGAAAGAGCCCTGATGCCCCCACAACGAATAGATAAAGAAGGAGGCATTGAAATGTTTCAGGAATTGAAATTCATTTCGCATGGACCAGCGAAAACGAGGTTCTGTATAGCCTAAGAACTGTTTGTCATCCTGGTCGAGCTTGCCATCATTGTTCAAATCTTCCAAGCGGTAATCCCCTGGCGATACTCCATAAACCTTAGCCTCGTCTTCTTGGCCTAACTGCCATATGCCTAGGGGCTTCCAGTCCCATATCACATCAATAGGTTTTCCGATGAACCAGCGGTTAGAGATGTCACTTAATTCATTTCCGTTTTCATCATAATTACGGTAGACGTGCAGAATTTTATTTCGGTTCAGCTGAAAATTCACATTGGTTCTCCAGGTGAAATTGTCCCGAGTCATATTGGTGGAGTTAAGAGAAATTTCAAACCCGCGGTTCTGGACCTCACCGAGGTTGTCCATCACCCAGTCGAAAGCAATTACGTTGGGTAAGGACCGTTCTACTAATAAGTCGGTGGTATTCATTTGGTACACCTCTATGGTACCGTCGATTCGATTATTGAATAAACCGAAATCAAGCCCCAAGTTTATGGAGGTGTTTCTTTCCCAACGTAAGTTTTTGTTGGCCATTCGGTTAACCCAAAGTTGGCTGGCCTGAATCACGGTTCCATCCGGACGAACATAGAGATACTTTCCTGTTGTGAGGTTAGCCACTGCGGCATATCGCCCAATATCACGGTTTCCATTACTTCCCCATGACAAGCGAAGCTTACCATAACTGAACCAATCACTTCCCGGAATAAAATCTTCGTCGCTGAAAACCCATCCCAATGCAACCGATCCGAAATTTGCTCGCGGGTTACTTTGTCCGAAAGCGGAATAACCATCCCGTCGGAAGGTACCCGTAATCATATAACGGTCTTTAAGTGAATAGAGGAGTCGAGCCATCAATGCATCGCCAGTGCTGTACTCATCGTTTACCGACAAAATAGGGTTGATCCCAGCAGCGAGATTATGGTAACCCAGTTGGTCATTGGGGTCGAATTTTTCATTAGTCATGGTATTGTCCCAACGCTGAAATTTTTCCGCATTGGCCAACAAGGTCAGGTCAAATCGGTGGGCATCAAACGTTTTGTCCCATTTAATGATATTATCAACCTGCCAATACCATGTTTTTCGCTGTTGTCTGGAGGCTCTACCACCGAAAATACCCCATTCTAGATGTTTCGAGCTTTGATGATTGTAGCGCTCGTAAAACTCCAATTGGGGGGTGAAATTGACTTGGTAAGTAATACCAAAGGGTAAATTTATTTTCCCAAAAATCGTCGAATTAAGTATGGTGGTTTTATCAAGTCGATCGGTTAGGCTGGGCTCGTAAGCAGGGTTTAAGCCCCCACTTACTTCGTTGTTCGGGCGAAACGTCAGACTTCCGTCCTCTTCGAATTCGCTGCCCCAGGGTGATAAACTGGTGATATTCGTCCAGTTATAGGGAATTGCACTTTCATCTCTTACCGAGAATAAAGTATTCATCCCTACCGACAAGAAATTAGTGATAGTGGCTTCTATATTGGCTCGAGTACGCAAGGTAGAATATTTATCGCCGGTAACAATTCCCTCGTTATTGAGATAACCTGCACCCAAATAATACGATACCCCTTGATTCTGTCCGGAAACACTCACATTGTAATCTTGGCGTAAGCCGTTTTGAAACATTCGATCATACCAGTCGACACTCTTACCTGCGATGTAATTGTCGATTTCATTGGGTTGCATATTCAAGCGTCTTAACCAGACCCGAACGGGATCCCCTGATGAGCCATCGTACCCTAACCACTGATCAACTGAAATGTTGGATGGGAGATTTCTGGGATCATCATAACGGTAGGGTTGCGCATTGATGTTCGATGCTTTAAAAACGTCCGATCGCCAACTAGTGAATGTCTCCGCGTCGTGTACTCGTTCATTCACCGACATAGTAGCTAGCCCGACGGTGGAACTAATGTTGATTTTCGGTTTACCAGGTTTTCCTTTTTTGGTCGTGATAAGGATTACCCCGCTGGCGGCTTTTGCGCCAAATACCGCAGCAGAACTGGCATCTTTCAATACGTCAACGGTTTCGATATCGCTGGGATTGATATCAGAAAGTTGTCCATAATAGATGGCGCCGTCCAAAACGATAAGAGGGCTTGTGCCGGCATTGAAGGATGTTCGACCCCGGATTTGTAGGGTGCCGCCCCCTTTTGCGGATGCGGAATAGCCTACGTTCAAACCGGCTGCGTTACCCCTTAGTAGGTCTTGGACCTGTGCTGGCGCTTCATTTTCAAGGCGCGACGTGTTGATCTGCGATACCGCGCCGGTCATATCGCGTTTCCGCATGGTCCCGTACCCAACTACAACCACTTCCTCTAATGCTTTAAGATCAGGCATTAATGCGATGTCAATCACGCGTTGATTGCCCACTGTAATCTCTTGGCTGATATAGCCTACAAAGCTGAATACCAAGACGGAATTTTCGTCCCGAACCGAAAGTTTAAAATTCCCGTCGGTGTCACTGATGGAACCATTGGAGGTGCCTTTTTCAAGAATGTTAACACCGGGTAGCGCAGCACCGTTTTCGTCCGTCACTTTTCCACTGATCTCACGGTCTGCATTGGCAATGGCAGCAGGAGGCAGCGTTAGAAGGAGCAGTAATACCAAAAAGTTTCGCCAACGCGGCCACCGCCGCGAGTGGGGCATACGGAGTAGATTAAGTCTCATACACTTTAATAGGATTTTGAAATGAAGAAATAGTTAGAAATAAGTTTAGGTAACCGTTAATTAAATCGTAATCAAAGGATTAAGAGATAAGGCTGCCACAGTTGCTTTAATAGGATGAGTTGTGAGTGAGAACGCTGGTGCGAACAGAGTCCATCCCCACTTAGGCAAATATCGGATTAAAAGTTTTTCAATGCAACCGATTGCATTAAAAAAACATCTTAGAAAAGGTATATTCGATAATTTGCGTGAAAGGAGTTAATTGAGGACCAGTCAATGGGTTATGAAGAACCGAGATATTTAGGCACCAAGTAAGCAGGAGAACACGCTGAAAATGGTTTCCCTTTTAACCTTTTTGCGTTATTATTGCCTTCCATCCATTTTTACTTAACTTAAAAACGAATAACGGTCAAACCAACCTAATACTCATTAACCATTGATGTACCTATGAAAATTGATAGTCACCAACATTTTTGGAAATATCACCCTGTGAAAGACGCGTGGATCACCGAAGAAATGGCTGTGATTCAAAATGATTTTATGCCCGAAGACCTCGAACCTCTACTAAAAGAAAGTGGAATAGATGGCTGTGTGGCTGTACAAGCGGATCAAAGTGAAAACGAAACCCATTTTTTGCTAGATCTAATGAAACAACATTCCTTTATCAAAGGAGTCGTAGGCTGGGTTGATCTAAGAGCTGAGAATATCGAGGAGAGATTAGATTATTTTTCACAATTTAAAGAGCTAAAAGGCTTCCGTCATATTGTCCAATCGGAGCCTGAAATTGATTTTCTGTTAAGAGATGATTTTTGTAGAGGCATTTCAAAACTCCGCAAGTACGGATATACCTACGATATCTTAATCTATACCAAACACATTAAGAATGCAGTAGAATTTGCCAAGCGATTCCCAGATCAACCGTTTGTGGTCGATCATATTGCCAAGCCATTCATTAAAGATCAATTAATTGATGAATGGGCACGCGATATGCGTGCGTTTGCACCTATGGAGCATGTCTATTGTAAGATATCCGGTTTGATCACAGAAGCTGATTGGGTGAACTGGAAATTTGAACATTTTAAAAAATACATCGATATCGCCCTGGATATTTTTGGGATCGATCGCGTCATGTTCGGTAGTGATTGGCCGGTCTGTTTGGTAGGGGCCAGTTATGCCGAAACCTGTCAAATTTTGCGTCAAAATACGTTGGAGTTATCAGAAGATGAAAACAAGAAACTGTGGGGCCAAAATTGTATCGATTTTTACAAGTTATAAGCCCAGTTTCTCTCTTATCAATCAAGCGCACGATCCAAAAATGGTTTTCTTTAAAAAACAGACCTTATCGAGAAGGGCATTTCTCGGTACCACTGCTTTTATTTCGTCTGGCCTTTTGTGGAACCCTACTTGGGGGCGGTCGAAATATCAAGGGAATAATCTACCAGTAACCTTCCCGCATTTTCCCAGCCGACTCCATGCCTTTATATGGCGAAATTGGAATCTAGTTCCCACTCAGAAAATAGCACAGGTGGTTGGTGCCACCGCAAATCAAATCTTAGCCTTAGGTAAGGCAATGGGGCTTCCGGATCCAAAACCCGTCAGCGACGAACAATGGCGTCGGAGCTATATTACCATTATTCGACGAAACTGGCATCTGTTGCCCAAATCGCAATTGCAGGAATTGTTGGGGTGGACGGAGGAACACCTGGAATTTACACTACAGGAGGACGATTTTCTATACATAAAACTGGGAAGTCGCAAACCGGAATGCGAACCCATACATTGGAAATCATCTACAGGTTTAGATCCGGGAGAAGCCTGGATTAAAAAGGTTATTCAGAAAGATTTTCCCCATCCAATATCCGGTGAACCTTTGTTTCATTTTGTAAAAGAGCTTTCTACCGCGCCAGCCACGAGGGTGCCCGCATTGAAATCAGGATTTTCACCCCGATATGGTTATGGCTATTTTACCTTGTTCGGAGATCCACTATTGGATGCCGACATTGATCCTTATCCGGAGGGCTACTTAGAACGCATGGCCGCTTCAGGACTTGACGGGACCTGGATGCATATAGTTTTAAGTAAATTGACTCCTTTTCCCTGGGACGAAGGGGTTAGTAAAGACTGGGAAAAGCGCCTGGATAACTTAAAAAAACTAGTCGAAAAATGTAAGCAGTATGGAATAGGAATATATCTCTACCTAAACGAACCTAGATATCAGCCTTTATCATTTTATAAAAAATATCCCGAGCTCAAGGGAGTGCAAAGGGGGGATTATGCGGCTCTCTGTACGAGTCATCCCGACGTACAATCCTATTTGGTAGATTCTGTCGCAAAAATAGTAGGGGAGGTGCCTGACTTAGCAGGTTTTTTCTCCATTACCGCTTCCGAAAACCCGACCAATTGTTGGTCGCATATGAAAGGCGAGGACTGCCCGCGCTGTGGTCCCAGAGGACCTGCGGAGGTTATAGCAGAATTGAATACGCTTTATGAAAAGGGCATACGTAAGGGGGTACAAAACTACAAAGAAAGGGTCGATTCGAATTACCAGGGTAAGGGTCCTGCCTTGATTGCATGGGATTGGGGCTGGAGGGACGGCTGGGCGGAAGGTATTATTCCAAAGTTACCTTCGAACACGGCGATCATGAGTGTAAGCGAGTGGGATTTACCCATCAATCGCGGTGGGGTACCCGGAAAAGTGGGAGAATATTCTATTTCTGCCGTGGGGCCAGGTCCTAGAGCGAAACGCCATTGGGCGATTGCCCGTCAACACGGACTGAAGATAGTAGCAAAAATTCAAGCCGGCACCACCTGGGAATGCGGTGGCGTACCCTACGTCCCGGCGTTGGAAAACGTCGCCCAGCACGCTGTCAATTTAAGAGAAGAAAAAGTCGGTGGTCTCATGACCGGCTGGACCCTGGGAGGCTACCCTGGCTCACCTAACCTAGAGGTGGTTTCTATCATAGGAAGTGACCCCCAAATTTCTGTTAGGACAGCAATGGAAAAAGTAGCCCAACGAAGATATGGTCCTGCTGCAAATGACATGGTCGAGGCCTGGTATCATTTTAGTAAAGCCTTTCGAGAATTTCCTTACCATATTGGAGTCGTATATTTTGCCCCCCTACACTCGGGACCAGCGAACTTACTTTGGGAAAAGCCAACCGGTTATAATGCGACCATGGTAGGGTTAGGATATGATGATTTAAAAAAATGGCGATCCATCTATCCCGACCAGGTTTTTATTGCACAACTCTATAAAGTCGCCAATGGATTTGACGAGGCTTTGGAATCGGTACGGCACAGAATAAAAGGGAAAAATTTAACGGGTGAGCAGAAGCATGAAATTCAGAAAGAATTAAGAATTGCTGAAGCGGTTTCCATCCTCTATCGAAGTGTTGCGAACCAGGCAGAAATTATCCGTCTTAGGGATGCTGTAGTCGAAGATCGTAATGCTCGTAAAAAAGTGAGGAGCCTACTCGAAAACGAGATAGAGCTTGCCAAAAAACTTTATGCGTTACAATCAGTTGACTCCCGAATCGGCTTTGAAGCCAGCAATCATTACTTCTACGTTCCCGACGATTTAAAAGAAAAGGTATTGAACTGCAGATATTTGATTGAGAATTGGATCGATAAAATTTAACCTTGACCTTATAATGTCTAAGAATTTAACCCGAAGAGATTTTTTAATCGCTACTGGACTAGGGGTTGCCGGAACTACGACCACGCCGAATAACGAATTTCCTTATTTCCCGACTACGGATAACAAAGTACACTCTCCTGGTAATTCGTTTACCACCCATGATATTGCACAAGCAATTCTCAACGTATTACCGGAGGATCAACCTTACGGGCATCATCACAGAATCGAAAATGAACCTATCCATCGGTTACTGAGGGACCCCGAACAAATTCCAAATGAACAGGAATTCTCGTTGGCGGAAGGAAATTGGCAACTGTACTACCCTGTGGGCTCCGGAGATTTGATTACAACGGCTGCGAATGATTTTCAAGCATTTTTAAAACAATCCATGAATGTATCCATTACGTTAAAACAAGTGGATTCTTTTCAGAAATTAAAATCAAAAGAGCCGCTTATAATATTGGGAACACGAGAGCACTTTCCACAATATGGAAATCGGATAAAGGGGCCTAAAGGATATGCGGTAATTAGAGAGAAAAGACAGCTGCTAGTAATTGGTTATGACGAACCGGGTGCATTACAAGGTGTTTTTTACCTCGAAGCCCTTATGAAGTTGCGAGAAGCGCCGTTCTTACCCCAAAACCTTAATCAAGTTAGAGAGAGCCTTTATGATCGTAGGATGGTGCTGTCGGGTTTGGGCTGGATGGATTGGCCAGATAACTTATTAGCCCATATTGCCCACGACGGTTTCGATGGCATTTTTACCTCAGTTTATGCTAATCCAAATGGGGATCGTACTACTGCTGAATCTTCAACAGATTTTTATGCGCGACTCATGTATACGATGCGAAAACAGTCACCGGACCGCATTAAAGATCTCATTCAACGAGCAGCTAAATGGGGAATAAAAGTCTATACCCCAATCATTTACCAATATCTTGGCACTGAGGATAGCGAAAAAGGACTGAGAAAGTTAGTTCAGGAAATTACTACCGAATTTCCAGATATGGGGGGATACGTATTACTCACGGAAGGGTTCTGGTATAAAAAATGGGGTGGTCTACACGGAGCCCCCGAAGCCGAAGTCCAGGAATGGGCCGACAATTGGGGGAAAGCCGTAGGGATCGTGACGGAGGAAGTGCATCGTAAAAACCCTTCAGCCCACGTATTGGCATGGGAATACAATATTGATTTCAGACCACAGAATACCCGATTAAAGCGATATTTCGTAGAAAAATTGCCACCGGACGCCAACCCTTCCCTAACTTGGGAAAACGGTAAAGGCTTTGAATTGGATGGAATGCAAGGTTATCTGAGAGATTATTCTTTGTCTCAGGTAGGACCTGCAGAAGTGACACAAGCCCAAATTGAAGTAGCAAACGGACGGAACATGAAGGTCTTTTCGAAAGTGGATACCTTTGCTAGCTGGCAATTCGGGACGATCCCTTACTTGCCTTTTCCAGGGCAATGGCGCAAACGATATGACGCATTAGCAAAATATGGAGTAAAAGGGACCATCGAAAGCTGGAGCAGCGGATACACACCTAATTTTATCGTCAGTTTACGCTATTGGACTTGTTGGGACAACTCTATTCCCTTTCCCGAATTATTAGAAAAAACAGCCGCTCGAATTTTCGGCCAAAAGAACGTGTCAAATGCGCTAAAAGCCTGGGAGCACTTCGATAATGCCATCCGTTTGGTACCCGATACTGGGCCAAATATGGGAACCAACAATGCCATTGGGAACCCGTTATTTTTCAAAGAACCACCCTTGCGGACAGCTACCTTCCACCGTTCTTGGACCGATCATAACGCCTGGACGGGCTATCTCGGCAGCTATTTAAATCCGTATTGGCCATTTACCGTAAAAAGAATGGTATTTGTTCCTGATTTCACTAACCAAACCAACCGGGCAGAACAATATGCTCGCAGTGCAACGGGAATTGTTGCCGACCCCAATACGAAACTTCTTCCCGTATTCTTGAAATATCTAAAAGGGGCAGCAGAGGAAATGGAAAAAGGGTTGAAATATTACCGCAAAGCTGCCTTAGAAAGTCCAGAATGGAAAAAACCAATAGCTTTACGGGAGGTAATGGTAGCTGAGCAGTTGCAACGAATGATGGAAAGCAACGCCGCCATTTTAGAATTTGAGGACCGCCGTGTGCGTTGGGTAGCAACCGAAAACAAACAAGAGGGACTGCGGATTTTGGACGAGATGGAGGAAATTTTAAAGCGCGAAATCGAAAGAACCAAGTTAGCACAGATTGCCGTTTCTCGGGATTCTCGTTTTGGATTTCAATTTGAGCAGGATTATGTTTACACCCCATTTTCCCTCAGCGAAAAAATGAGATCGCTGAGGGAAACGCTGGAAGTTCATCTTCCTGCTGCCAGGAAAGAACGTTAATTCATAATTCGATTGGAGAATTATCTTGTTGTCATCGCAGGACCTACAGCTGTAGGGAAAACAGAACTTTGTATTAGGCTGGCAGAGCATTTTGGGGCGGAAATTATTTCGGCAGATTCTCGCCAGTTTTTCAGGGAGTTATCCATAGGTACAGCAAAACCTAGCCCTGAAGAGTTAACCCGTGTCAAACATCACTTTATCAACTCCCATTCCATTGCCGAATCGTATAGCGCAGGTGAATTCGAAAGAGATGTCTTGGGTTTGTTACCCACGCTATTTGAGAAAAAGAATGTGGTGTTCATGACGGGAGGTTCTGGACTTTACATAAAAGCGGTCTGTGAAGGACTCGATTTACTGCCACAACCCGCCCCTGGTTTAAGGGAAAAGCTCACCGAAAGATTGGAGCAGGAAGGTCTACTTGCATTGCAAGAAGAAATTCGTGGCCTAGATCCTGCGTTTGCGCAAACTTCAGAGATTCATAATCCTCAAAGGGTGGTTAGAGCTCTGGAAGTATGGTATACAACCGGTAAAACCATCTCTTCCTATCAGGTACGTAACCTAACGCCCCGCCCGTTTCATTCCATCTTGATTGCATTGGACAGAGACCGAGAACAACTTTATGATCGGATCAATAAGCGTGTTGACCAGATGTTAGCGGAGGGATTGGTAGAAGAAGCCCAGCGAGTGGCTGCTTACCGTGATCATCATGCACTCAAGACGGTGGGATACAAAGAAGTTTACGGTTTTCTTGATGGAGAATATGATGAAGCTGAAATGATCCGATTGCTCAAGCAAAACACGCGCCGTTATGCCAAACGTCAATTAACCTGGTTTCGTCACCAAGGCAATTTTTCATGGTTTCAAGCTGATGATGAATACGGAATATTGGGATTTATCCGTCAGCAGATTTCCCAATAGAACGATTGGGTTTTGGTCAATTTTGCTGGGCGAGTAGGTAGAGAACAGCCATTCGGACCGCGACCCCATTTTCCACCTGGTCTAATATTATCGAATGTCCTGAGTCGGCGGCATCGGATGCAAGTTCCACACCACGGTTGATAGGGCCCGGGTGCATCAATATGATTTTTTTATCCAGGTCATCCAGCATTTTACGCGTAATCCCGTAATAGAGAGAATATTCGCGTAATGAGGGGAAATACTTTAATTGTTGACGTTCTAATTGTATTCTTAATACGTTGGCTACATCACACCATTGTAGAGCCGCATGTACATCGTGGTGGATCTTGACGCCGAGACTGTGAATGTATTTGGGTATCAGTGTGCTCGGACCACAGACCATCACCTCTGCCCCCAATTTTTGAAGGCAAAATATGTTTGAAAGAGCAACCCGAGAGTGGGTAATGTCCCCGATGATGGCTACTTTTTTGCCCGCCAAATCGCCATCAAGGTTTTCACGCATGGAAAATGCGTCCAGTAAACCCTGAGTGGGGTGCTCATGCGTACCATCACCTGCATTTACGATATTAGCCGGAATTCTTTTCGACAAAAAATGGGGTGCCCCCGGACTGCTATGGCGCATGACAATCATATCGACCTTCATGGCCAGGATATTATTTACCGTATCGAGCAAGGTTTCCCCTTTTTTCACCGAGCTACCGGAAGACGAAAAAGAGATGGTATCGGCGGAAAGACGTTTTTCAGCAAGCTCAAACGATAAGCGAGTGCGGGTCGAATTTTCGAAAAAAATGTTGGCAATCGTGATGTCGCGCAGCGAGGGAACTTTCTTAATCGGTCGATTGATAACTTCTTTGAACTGCGTAGCTGTTTCTAATATCGTTTGAATATCGTTTTCAGAAACGTTTTTGATCCCTAGAAGGTGCCTAACCGAAAGCTTTGTCATATCTGTTCACTCAAACGCAGCAAAGATACATATTGATCCAAACAAATGTTTGAGAAATGGACAAAAAAGCTTCATTACCCAGTTGAATCGCTAACAATGATTTTATAGAGGGAATGTGAATTTGTGTTGAAAGATCCGTTAATTTGGGGGATTAAGTTACTTTTGGCGGGGTTACTACCGCCCATTTTAGGTCTATAACAGTTTCATAAAACATTATAATCGTGACCCAAAAAAATATTTTAATCATAAATGGCCCAAACCTTAACTTATTAGGGAAAAGACAACCGGAAATCTACGGAAGTCGCGGATTTGAAGACTATTTTCAACAACTCAAAGAAAAGTTCAGCGAGGTTTCCCTGAGCTATTTTCAGTCTAATCACGAGGGGGCACTAATCGATAAAATTCATGAGGTAGGTTTTTCTTTTGACGGAATTGTTATCAATGCCGGAGGCTATACCCACACGTCGGTAGCGTTGGCCGATGCATTGTCGTCTGTCACGTGCCCAGCTGTCGAGGTGCACATTTCAAACATTCACGCTCGCGAAAAATTTCGCCACCATAGTTATTTGACGCCGGTCTGTAAGGGAATGATCTGTGGTTTGGGTTTACAAGGTTACGAACTGGCCGTTCAATATCTTTTGGGATTACAGAAGTAATTATGATCACATTTTACCCTGGGCCGTCCAGACTACACACACAAGTCGAATCTTACTTAAACGATGCCTTCCACTCCGGTTTATTATCGATGAACCACAGGAGTAAGCCCTTTATGGAAATGTTGGAGGATACGATGAATAAGATGAAGGAAAAGTTATTTATTCCGGCATCGTATCAGATAGTCTTCACCTCTTCAGCGACTGAATGCTGGGAAATTATAGCCCAGTCACTTACCCTCGGACAAAGTTATCACTACTTTAACGGCGCCTTCGGTGAAAAATGGTGCGAATATGCGCATCGCATTCATGGTAAATCGATTGCCCAACCTTTCCCACTCGAAGATCAGCCCCTAATGGTTTCTGTCAATCACCATAGCGACGACTTACTGTGTTTCACGCATACCGAGACCTCAAATGGAGCAGTCATTGCTGACGAAACACTAAGTTCTGCGAGGCAAGACTTCAAAGGTTTGATCGCTGTCGATGCAACATCTTCCATGGCCGGTACTGACTTGCCCTGGAAGGATGCTGACGTATGGTATGCATCCGTCCAAAAATGTTTTGGACTGCCGTCGGGTCTTGGAGTCATGATATTATCGCCAGCCGCTGTAGACCGAGCCTATGCGATCAAAGAAAACAAGCATTATAATAGCTTAGCGTTCGTAATCGATAATTTTAGAAAATTTCAAACACCCTATACTCCCAATATTTTGGGAATTTATCTGATGAACCGCCTAATGGGTTCGGTAGACCCAATTGACAAGATTAGTTTGCATTTGAAGAATAGGTATCTACGTCTATTAAAATTTTTAGAAGAATTTGGGGTAAGCCCTCTCATTAAAAACCCCAAAAGCAGGTCATCAACGGTAATGGCTATTCAAGATGCTAAAGACCAAGTGAGCGCAATTAAACGGTTTGCCAGCACGAAGGGTATTGTTTTAGGGAACGGCTACGGTCCTTGGAAAGAATCTACATTTCGTATCGCCAATTTCCCCGCTATACCGGATACCGAATTTGATGAACTGGAAGACTGTTTGAGGGAATTTTGGCGTAAAAGGTAGTAGAAGCATAGTCTTCAATCTCTTTAGTGCTAAAGAACCGACAAACGCTTAAAACGAAAGACAGGAATGATTGGCCAGTACGATGCGCAGACCAAGTGCCTGGTAGCATTGGATTCTATCATATTTGGATTTGATGGAGAGGTATTAAAAATACTATTGGTAAAAAGGGGAATAGAGGAAACATCCACCACATGGTCACTAATGGGCGGGTGGCTACGTCCTGAAGAGGATCTAGACCAAGCAGCTTCCCGAATCCTGAAAGAGTTGACGGGGTTGGAAAATATTTACCTGGAACAATTGTATGCTTTTGGTGCTCCCGACCGTGACAAGATCTCACGAACGGTCTCCATCGTCTATTTTGCCTTAATCAATGTGGTCGATTATGATGAACGGGTTTCAGATAAATACGAGGCACGTTGGTTTGAACTCGACAAACTCCCCGCTCTTTTATTTGATCACGGCGATATGATAAAGATGGCTATCGATAAATTGCGCTACAAAGCCGCTCAACATCCCATTGGCTTTGAATTATTGCCTGAAAAGTTTACGATTCCTCAGTTGCAGAAGTTGTATGAAGCTATCTTTAATACCACCTTTGATAAGCGAAATTTCAGCCGAAAATTTTTATCGACGGGGTTACTTAAAAAGCTCGATGAAAAGCAGCGCGGCCACTCGAAAAAGGGGGCTTACTACTATCAGGTGGACTTAGAGAAATATCACTCTCAGTTCAATTCCTTCTTAAATTTCACACGGGTGAATACTAATTCCTGACACGATTTATCAAGTTTACCAGGTAATAGGCATTTTCAACAATTCGCTCGTAGGCTTCATTTTGCGCCGTTTCCAAGTCCATTGGGCGGTTTAAGACAGAAGCTGCATAGACGATTCCGGCATCATGTGCCTGCTGAGGGGTAATTTCGAGGGTTCCACACAATAAAACCAGAGGAACCTTTGCCTGCTGACATATTTTCGCAAGTCCTTTTACTACTTTCCCTTGTAAAGTTTGCGTATCTACTTTCCCCTCTCCGGTGATGACGAGATCCATCGAAGGAATGATTTCCGGCAATCGTAATTGCTCCATCACGATACGAACCCCTTCTTGTAGTTGTGCATCGAGGAACCAGACAGCCCCGGCACCCATTCCTCCAGCTGCTCCAGCGCCAGGCATAGTTTCGACTGATATCCCAAAATGCCTTTCGGCTACTTTCGAGAAAGAGCGTAGGCCTTGGTCGAGTAGTTCCACCATTTTTTCGTCCGCTCCTTTCTGAGGACCATATACGTAGGCTGCTCCATTTTTCCCAAAGAGGGGATTGGTAACGTCACAGGCTACGAAAATCTTACATTTTCGGAGTAAAGGGTGTACACTCGAATCGTCAATATGAGCTATATGGATCAGGTTACCGCCATTGGGGTTAATTTGGTGCCCCTTATCGTCATAAAAACGAAAACCTAAGGCCGCGGCCATACCTGTCCCAGCATCCGTCGTGGCACTTCCGCCAATGCCGAGTATTATATTTTGTGCTCCTTGTTCAAGAGCGTGCGCGATCAACTCTCCCGTGCCAAAGGTATTGGTTAAACATGGGTTTCGTTCTTCGGTGTTTAAGAGTCTGAGACCGGAGGCATTAGCCATTTCCACATAGGCAACCTTCCCGTCACTCGACAAACCAAAGGTCGATTTTATTTTTCGACCTAGAGGATCCTTTACGTCAATCTCTACAAAGCGACCGTTTTGATTTTTTGTTAAAATTTCTGCTGTACCTTCCCCACCATCGGCCAGTGCCGTTTTGGTAATTTTAGCATCCGGTAAGGCTTGCAAAACTCCTTTTTCTATGGCATCACATACCGGATCGGCATCTAATGAGCCTCTGAATTTATCGGGGGCAATCAGGATATGCATACCGTTAGAAATGGAGTCCCTCGTCTTCAATTCGAATCGTCGGTGTGTAGGTATCTTCCGCGTCATAATTCGGGCCGCCACAATCTAAAAAGTAGTTTTCCGGTTTGCGGAAAGGCCCTTTTCCAAATTGCGTCAACATAGGGTCGGCATAGACTTTTTGCATATACAAGCCCCACGCCGGAAGGGCTGTTCTTGCTCCCTGACCCAGCGCCAAAGTCCGGAAGTGGATGCTCCGATCTTCACCCCCCACCCACACGCCGGTGACAAGGTTTTGAGTAATACCCATAAACCAACCATCCGACTGATTTTGGGTAGTACCTGTTTTTGCAGCAATTTCATTGTTGGCGGTTACCCCAAAACGACCTAGGCTTGAAGAAGTACCTCCCTCAACCGCACCCCTCATCAGGTAAATCATGTTGTACGCCATGTTGGCACTGATTTGTTGATTCGTTTTAGGGTAAAACTCTTGTAACACGTTACCGTAGCGATCTTCAATCCGCGTGACAGCCATAGGCTCGGTATAATTACCCCCATTGGCAAAGGTAGAATAGGCGCCTACCATCTCGTAGACCGATACATCACTGATCCCTAAGCAGAGCGAGGGAGTTGCTTCTAGTGGACTGTTAATGCCCACTTTATGCGCATAATCCACTACGGATTGAGCACCCACTTGTTTAATGATAAAGGCAGAAACAGAGTTAACCGAATTGGCGAGTGCCTGCCGAAGCGGTAATGACTCATACGAATAAGTACCACTGGAATTTTTAGGAGACCAACCACCAGGTACCCCATCATTCGGGCCAAAAAAGATAGGCTGGTCGATAACATGGGAACAAGGAGTCAGGATCCCTCGGTCCAATGCGGCAAGGTAAACGAAAGGTTTGAAGGTAGATCCTGGCTGGCGTTTACCCTGTTTAACATGATCATATTTAAAATATTTAAAGTTCACGCCTCCTGCCCAGGCTTTGATATGCCCGTTGTTCGGATCAATAGACATCATACCTGCCCGCAAAAATCGTTTGTAGTAGGCGATGGAATCCATGGGACTCATGGTGACCTCTTTTTCGCCATCGTAGGTAAACACCTTCATTTTATAGGGTGTCTTCATCACCTTCCATGCCTCTTCTTCTCCCACCGTTCTTTTTAATTCCTGGAAGCGAGGGGTACGCATAACGGCATTTTCTAAAAACCCTTTGATTTCATTCCCATTTCTATCGATCCAGGGGTTACGTCCCTTCCAATGCTCATCAAATTTGGCTTGTTGATCTTTCATATGCACCCATAACGCTTCTTCCATATGTTTTTGCAGCCGCGCATCGATAGTCGTGTAGATTCTCAGTCCACTGGTAAACAGATCGTATGAAGTGCCGTGATCCGCGTTATATTTTTCGAGCCATTGACGTAGCTCTCCTTTCATGACCTCCCTGAAATAGGGCGCAGGACCGGTTATATGGCTCTCGAGCGTAAATTCAATTCCCAAGGGGCGTTCTTTTAATTCGGTTAGTTCGTCATCGGTCAGGAAACCGTACTTGTTCATCTGCGCTAAGACCGTATTCCGTCTTTGTAACGCTCGATCGGGAAAGCGGAGAGGATTCCAAAAGGTTGGGTTTTGCAGTAGCCCTACTAACAAGGCTGATTCAGTCACGTTTAAGTCCCAGGTATCCTTATTAAAATAGGTTCTGGCTGCTACCTTAATTCCGTAGGTATTATTCCCAAAAGAAACCGTATTGAGATACATCATCATGATCTCTTTTTTGGTGTATTTTCTTTCCAGAACTACCGATAGAATCCATTCCTTGGTTTTGTTTATCACAATTTTTAACCCAGGAATATCTCCCAAAGCGCCACGATATTCCTTTGTTCTGGTTCGAAACAAGTTTTTAGCTACCTGTTGGGTGAGTGTACTCCCTCCGCCTGAGCTGGTTTGACCGGTCATTACACCTTTGACCACGCGGACCAAACTTCGGGCATCTATTCCCGAATGTTTTACAAACCGTGCATCCTCGGTCGCTAACAGTGCTTCAATGAGCCGGGGTGAAATTTGATCGTGTTCGACTGGGGCTCTATTTTCAATGAAATACTTACCCAGCGACTGGTTATCTTCGGAAATAAGTTCAGAAGCAAGTTCAAATTTGGGGTTTTCGAGTGTAACCAGATCCGGCATAGGGCCGAACAGCCACAAGAAATTAAATCGAACCGCCAAAATATAAAGGATCAAAAGGGAAATGCCCCCAATGGCAGACCTCCATAGGTTTACGATGATTCGTCTGTATTTACCGGGCAGCAATTCTGTCATAGTACGCAATATAAAGAGATAGTTAAATTCGTTATTTATTAATTCCCAGGCAATAAAGCCGCTTGTTCCGCCATATTCAACATTTCTCGGGCCCTAGTTAGGTAACGACTTTCGGGGTACATTCGCATAAAATCGACGATTGCCTCCCGATAGGCCTCAACTCCATGCGATTTCCCAATGATAAACAAACGCAAAAAAGCGAACCGGTCGATTAACTCATGTCCTCGGTATAGGGCAATCGCATCATCCACCTTACTTAACGCTTCTTCTGTACTACCGTTGACGTAAAGCGTATAGATTTCTTCATAAACGTTTTCTGCAGGACTATCTGGTGTGCCTGAGGCGGTCAATAATTTGAGATAGGTTGAACTCGGAAATTCGGCTGCAAGTTTGTTTTTCCACTCTTTTTTTCGAGGATCATCTGCAGGCGATGCCAAATACATGATATAGTAAGCCTCCGGTTTATGTTCTGTTTGAGGATACTCTGTGACAAGTCGACGGAAAGTATCGACGGCTTTGTTCGGTTCTTTTAAGTTGGTCCAATACATTCTCCCCAGGTTATAAAGAGCATTTTCTTTACGAGCATGGGATTCGGCAAGGGTAGAATCGGTGAGGGGCACATTTCTCAATAAGGATTCATAGAGTGCGTTCCATTCTTCCGAATCGCGCGTAATTTCGTTAAAACCGGTATTTTCAGCTACTGCACTTGAGTCGCTCTGAAGCGAGTCAGACGCCGCTATTGCTGCTGGAGTTTCGCCAACGGTCGGTTTATTCAATCTCCGCCAATTATCTTCTAGTTTACGATTCCCCCATTTCCGTGCAAATTCAGATTTTCCTAAGCTAATTTGAGCAGGGTCGTATAGTTGCCATCTAGGACCGGTAACCGGTACGGCTGCCGTTTGTGCTGCGGCTTGCTGAGCTTTCAATAGAGCTGCTTGTTCTCTTTCATAAGCCTCTCGTCTGTCTTTTTGCTGTTGGGCTATGATTTCATGAATTTTTTCAGCGAGTTGCTCTTGGGGTAAGCTAGCTAGGCGTTGTAAACTATCCTCGGTGTTGATCACCGTCATATGCGCTACAAATTGGTCTAGGAAAGCTTTACGCTCAGTAAACTGTTGATAGGCGGGGTCGCTTGCAGGCATCAAAGCCATTGCACTATCGAAATAAGCTTTTGCGGGTTCAAACTGCATCAGTCGGTCGGTGTAAATCCTAGCAATCTCGAGATAGGTGTAGGGGACTTGCGAAGTATTTAAACCCGATACCTGAGCCGACTGACTTAGGTAGCGCAATGCTTGTGCATAGTCGCCTTTTTCCTCGGCGAGTTTCCCCATGGTAAAATATATCTTGTCCTTCAAATCTATGTTTTTCCGGTCTCGTAGCATTTTTTCAAATCCAACTTCCTCGATGCTCGACTGGGGATTGAGCGCTACCTGATTCTGGAGGGAGTTCATTTTAGCATAGAATGACAAATCGTAATGGGGCTTATTCCGCGGCACACGTTTGTAATGCTGATTTGCTTGTGCATATTTTTCCAGCAAATCGTAAAGTTGCCCTGCGATAAAATGAACACGAGCCTTCTGCGGCGACTTTTTCATGAGCGGCAGCACTTCTTCCAAGATTGCAACAGAGGTTAGGTATTCTTCCGTTTTTTGATGCAGGTAAGCTTTCGTCAAATAAAAATCGATGGTTGCAGAGGTTGACAGAGGTTGCTGCCGTAAGTATTCTGAAACGGTTAGTGCATTGGAATAGTCTTTTTTCTCCACGTATGCGCGCATGAGAAAGATGAGAGCGTCGTTTTTGTCTTTTTCGTCCTCACTTTTTGCCAACACATAGCGCAAGGCTTCGATGCCATCGTCCCATTGACCTAAATACATTCGGGCTTTTCCCAATAGAGTATAGCTATTGTCGAGCCATTTACTGTTCTGGTGTTTTTCGGCTATGATGGACGCATTTTTAACGACCAGGTCCAAATTAGGCCGGAAGGGTTTTGCCAAGTTGGTGTCGATGGGAAATAATATGGGTAAGAGTTGATTCGGATTTTCCTTGTATGCTCGTGTGATACCGGCCTCGGCGGAATCCATATTGGCTTTGGCGAGGAAGTATGCATTGTAATTCGCAGCAAAATTATGGTAGGCTACACTCATAGGTTTCTGACTGTACTGAGAACACGAGTACAGCAAGGCACTGGCTAGTAGGACCAGCCCCATATGCCTCCAAAACCTCCATCTACCCCTCAAAAATATATTACTGCAGTTCAATGCTACGTTATTTTCTCAAAAGAAAAACGTAAAAATAGCTAATTCTATATTCATTCATAAGCTGAAAAAGGCAAAATGTCAAGGAGTACCTACGGGAGAAAGCAGTGGAACCTTAAAGAAATCAGTAGTTTAAGGAAAAATGGTCTTAATTTTGACTTGAAACTAGGGATTGTCTCATCTTTTTAAATGTGTTTTAAGCTTGGATTTTGATGCAGTGATACTTATTCCTAACTTGCACGACATTTTTTGTATTTGTATTAAAAGCCTGACTATAAATTATAACGGCTTGATGAAGTTGAGCCACCGAAAAGTTGATAGCTGCGTAGAAATTTTCCTGTCATCAAGCCCTCAGGAAGGAACCGATTATCCATTCAAATGAAAGAACTTATTGATCATAAAAATCTTCCTAGGCATATTGCCGTGATCATGGACGGGAATGGTCGTTGGGCGCAAAAAAAAGGAGCAGCCAGGGTGTTCGGTCATCGAAATGCCATCACCTCGGTTCGAGAAGTAGCGGAGGGGTGTGCGGAACTAGGCATTGCCCATCTGACACTCTATGCTTTTTCAACCGAAAATTGGGCTCGCCCAAGGCATGAGGTCAACGCGCTCATGGAACTATTAATTAGGACTATTCGAGAAGAATTGCCTACGTTAATGAAAAATAATATTCGCCTTCACACCATAGGTGAAATAGAACGACTACCCGAACGTTCACAAACTGAACTCCAGGAAGGAATAAAGAAAACCTCGGGTAACACGGGGCTAAATTTAACGTTAGCCTTGGGGTATAGCGGGAAATGGGATATTGTACAGGCTACAAAAAAAATTGCGCGAGAAGTGGCAGCCGGTACCATGCAACCTGAGGACATCAATGAGCATCTTTTTGCCAGTAGGTTATCGACCGGAGATTGGCCTGAAGTAGACTTGATGTTAAGAACCGGCGGGGATAAACGAGTCAGCAATTTTATGCTTTGGCAACTGGCTTATTCAGAACTTTATTTTTATGACGACCTGCTCTGGCCTGATTTTAGACGGGAACATTTATACGAAGCAATCATAGCCTACCAAAGACGTGAAAGAAGGTTTGGTAAAACGGGAGATCAGATAAAAGAGTTAGTGACAAAAGGAGAATGATAAATACAAGTTATAGTTTTAACCTGGGGTGGACCCGGCTAAGTCTGATCATATTATCTTTTTGGGGTGTTTTAGTGGGTGAAAGCGAGGCACAACGAGTAGGTATAGGGTCCATGCGGCAGTCCCAGTTACCGCAAGCCGCTCCTACCGTAAACCTGTTTGATTACGCGAATCCAGGCGAATATGAAATCGCTGATGTGACCGTGTCCGGAACTCAGTTCCTGGATCCAAACTCCATGATATCCATTTCAGGACTACGAACCGGAGATAAAATTCGTGTTCCCGGACTAGCCATTCCAACGGCTATCAAAAAAATGATGGATTTCGGAACGCTGGACGATGTCGAAATTCAGGCCACCCAGGTAGAGGGCAATAAAATTTGGCTAAATATTCACATTAAAGAGCGTCCGAGGCTCTATCAAGTGACCTTTTCCGGTATTAAAAAAGGGCAACGAGAAACCTTGAACGACAAGGTTAAACTCATCAAAGGAAGGGTAATCACCCCGACAATCATCAAGAATACACAACTTCTCATCAAAAAACATTATCAAGACAAAGGCTATTACAATACTTCAGTGAAAGTTGTACAAATCCCGGATTCCACCCGTGGACAAGCAACGCTAAATTTCATCATCGACCGGGGCAAGAAAGTAAAAATAGCCGATATTGACTTAGATGGTAATGAGCTTATATCGGATCGTAAGCTCAAAAAACGCTTGAAGGGAACTAAAGAAAAGTTGTTTTACCGGTTTTGGTCTCCGTCGAAGTACATCCCCAAAAAGTATGATGAGGACAAAGAAAAGCTGATAGCTTACTACCGTAAAAATGGTTTCCGTGACGCCACCATCGTCTCGGATACGGTTTGGAAGGACGAAAAAAGCAATATGATCAAGATCGCGATGAAAATCGAGGAAGGTCCAAAATACTATATACGTAATATCACCTGGAACGGTAATTATCTTTATCCAAGCAGCTATCTTTCTCAGCGTCTCGGAGTTGAAAAAGGAGACGTTTACAACCCTGAAGACCTGGATAAACGTATCAATGGCATTCCTGGGGGGGACGTAAGCTCACTCTATATGGATGACGGCTATTTGTATTTCCGAGTTACCCCTATTGAAAAAGCGGTGGAAGGCGACTCGATCGATATTGAAATGCGGATGTTTGAGGGTAAACAAGCGACCATTAACCGCATTATCTTAAATGGAAATACAAAAACAAGTGACCGGGTCGTTCTGCGGGAGCTAATGACGCTTCCTGGACAAAAATTTAGTAAAACTGACCTGATCAACACGCAGCGTCAATTAGCCCAAATGGGTTATTTCGATCCGGAGAAAATTCAAATCAATCCTATCCCCAATCAAGCGGATGGAACAGTAGATATAGAGTATATCGTAGAAGAAAAACCTTCCGACCAAATTGAATTATCAGGTGGTTGGGGAGGATACATCGGTTTTGTTGGAACATTAGGTCTCGTATTTAATAACTTTTCGATACGCAATATTCCAAATAAATCGACCTGGAGGCCCTTACCATCGGGTGACGGACAAAAGCTGGCAGTCCGCTTCCAAGCGAATGGACGTCAGTTCCAAACCTACTCGCTATCCTTTGCGGAGCCCTGGTTAGGAGGTAAGAAGCCCGTTAACTTCGGAGTGGCCTTAACGCGTACGGTCTATCGGATGACTGACTACCGGAATATTTATTTCGGTGGGCAGTTAAACTATTTGGGAGCCTATTATAATAATGGGATTACCTTCTCACTCGGTAAAAGGTTGAAGGAGCCAGATCGTTTTATGCAATTGACGCACGCTTTGTCATTACAGCGCTATACGCTGGATAGTCTCGATTTCTTCGGAATTGGCTATAGCAATGGAAAGTCAAGCAACATCACCTTCAATACCACCTTGTCGCGGAACACATTAAGTGATTTCCAGTATCCGCGGTCGGGCTCATCGTTCAGCTTGAGTGCTACCTTGACCCCACCTTACTCACTGTTTAGACAAAAAGAGTATGCGGATCAGCACGACCGATTTAAATGGATCGAATACCATAAGTGGATGTTTGATGCAAGTTGGTTCGCAACCATAACCGGGAAATTGGTGTTGAATACGCGGGCTCACATGGGCTTCCTGGGTAATTACAATTCGAAAAACGGAATTAGTCCATTCGGACGGTTTATCGTAGGGGGGTCCGGTTTAGCCGGGCAAGGTATGTTTGTTATGGCCGACCAAGATATTATTGGCTTGAGGGGCTATGAAGACCGTGCAGTTGGAGCGTTAACGGGCCCCGGCTCAGTGGTGCCTAGAGGGGGAGGCGGCGTGGTCTATAATAAGTATGTAATGGAGTTGCGATATCCGGTATCTCTCAATCCACAGGCAACTATTTATATTTTGACTTTTGCAGAGGGTGGAAACAACTGGGATAATTATCGGGATTATAATCCCTTTGATATAAAACGTTCAGCCGGTATCGGTGCACGTATATTCATGCCTGCCTTCGGACTATTGGGGATAGATTGGGGCTATGGTTTCGACAAAATCCAGGGTAGAACAGAGAGGAGCGGTAGTCAGTTCCATTTTACAATTGGGCAGCAATTGCGCTAACTTAATAATTTTTTGGAAGATTATTCGTTGATATCTATTCCAAATAAATAGCACATATCATGTTTAAAACATTAATTTCACTAGTTTTACTGATATGGCTGGGGCTGCCTGCCTCTGCTCAAAAGTGGGGGTATGTAGATATGGAGTTTGTGATGAGCAAACTCCCTGAATATGCGGCAGCACAAGCCGAAATAGATCGATTGTCGGAGAACTGGGCGCGGGAAATTCAGGAAAAACTAGCGGCTATTGACGCCATGCAGCGCGAGTTAATGGCCGAAGAAGTTCTTTTAACGGAGGAGCTCAAAAGAAAGCGACAAGAAGCGATCCGAGAAAAAGAGTTAGAAACTAGAGAATATAATAATAAGGTGTTTGGCGTAAATGGCTACCTTTTTCAAAAGAAAAAAGAGCTGATGAAGGAAGTCATGGATAAGGTGCAACGGGCAGTTGACAAAGTAGCTGCACAACGTAAATTGGATATGATCATTGACAAATCCAGTGATTTTGTACTGGTATACACCAATCCGCGTCATGATTATACCGACTATGTGTTGGAAGAATTAGGTATCGATCTTAAACCTACAGCATCGTCAGCGGTCAAATCGAAGTAATTCTAAATAAAAGCTGGAGGTGTAATGCGAATAAAAGTTAATTGTAACGTTAAATAATATAAATTTGCACTTTTTAAAAATACCGGGTAAACCAGAGCTAGTAACAAACCATTATCGATAAGGACAAATGAAAAAAACAATTTTTGCGTTGGTGGCACTCGCTGCTTTTCTAGCAACTCCCTTGTTGGCGCAAACACCTACCAAAATCGGGTATACTGACGTGGACGTGATTTTGAGTCGTCTTCCTGACGCCAAGAAGATACAGAATGAGTTGGAAGTGACCCGCGCTCAGTTCGAAAAAACAATTCAAGAGAAAATCAAGGAGTTTCAAGAGAAACTGGATAGATATCAAAAGAACGCACAGAACATGAACGAAGTGTTACGTGCAGACAGTGAAAGAGAACTACAAAATTTGCAACGTTCCATTGAGGATTTGCAAACAAGTTCCCAACAGTCGTTGTTCCAAAAGCAACAAAGCCTACTGACACCTGTATTAGATAAAATAAGTAACGCTATCCAGGAAATAGGAAAAGAACAGGGGTATCTCTACATCATCAATAGCGATACCGGTCAAAACGCTAACCCGGTCCTCTTATATGTAGGATCGGAGGAATACAACGTTACAGATCTGGTGCTGACCAAACTTGGGGTGGATCCAAAAGCCGCTGCGCAAACAACGACACCGGCCGGAAATACACCGTAATCAAGGTATTAATACAATGTTCTTCGATTTATTGTCGTTTTAGTTACAACGCAAATAAAGCGAGGCGTCCTAACGCTTCGCTTTATTTGCTGTATGCGATGTTATAATACAAAGGAGTTCACGGTTCATGGCAAAATAGCCCCACTGGGTAAAATCATACACAGCAATCGCACATCTTAAAATCAATTAAATTTAATGAAGAAGTTTTCATCCGTTCTAATTTGGTTCCTGACATTTGTTTTAGGTATTAGTTTTGCTGTAGGGCAGAATTCGATTAAAGTAGGTCACACCAATACGGGCTATATTCTCAGTCAGTTACCTGAAATTAAGGGCGTACAAACTGAACTGGAAACGGTCAGAACTCAATTGGAAAAAGTAATTCAAGACAAATCAAAGGAATTTCAAGAGAAGCTAGAAAGGTACCAAAATACCGGTGCTTCGATGAGCCAAGCTCAACAGGAAACTGCTGAAAATGAGCTGCGGCAATTGAATTCGGAGTTGGAAGAATTACAGGCAAAATCACAACAAACCTTTGCTGAAAAACAAGAGAGTCTGATTAGGCCTCTGGTAGAAAAAGTCAATAAAGCTGTTGACGAGGTAGCCAAAGAGAATGGTTATACCTATATTCTAAATGGTGATACAGGGAACGTCGGTAACCCGGTTATTTTATATTCCGGGTCGAAAGAAACCGATATCACCGATTTGGTGTTAAAGAAGTTAGGGGTTACGGTCACGAACAACTAATTAGCATATTTGATTCAGGCATAAAGGTTCCCCTATACGTTTTGGGTGAGTTTATTCTCACCGATTTATCCTTTATTAACTGTTATTAACGTTTTTTTTCGCGTTTTGCCGTCTGGAATGATAATTGAGGCAACAAATAAACGTTAAGGATATTGTTGTAATATTACCCTATGTCACACTTTAGAAAATATATGATGAGTACCGGAAGGGCTTTGCTTGTTTATTTTTTTCTTGTAATTGGGTATTTAGGAATTAACGGGAATGTTTATGCTCAAGAGTCTAGCCGAAGAGATTCGCTTTCGAGGGATCCTTTCCGACTAATTTTACCAGTAAATTACGGGTGGAGTACCGTTAATGAAGGGGAACATATCGGATTTGAATTAAAAACGGAAGGGGGGAGAAGTTCGGATATACGTTACTATATCGGTAAGGGCGAAGCCCCAGGTATGAAACTTGACTCCATCACAGGGGTATTCAGTTGGGTGCCTTCTTATGACGTTGCCGACCGCTTAATTACCTCAGTAGCGTTATCAGTCTTGTTTGAAGCCCGAAATGCGGCGGATGAGGTAGCTACGGCGGAGGTAATATTCAAAGTAAACCATACCAACCGACCACCCGAAATTGAAGAATTGAAAACATTCTACGTTCAGTTCAAAACCCAAAATACATATCGAATCGATCCGGCTAATGTAACCGACCATGACGGCGATAGTTATGTGTTCATACCTGTCCTCGAAACATTCCCAGAGGGGATGCAAATGACGGAAGCAGGGCAGATTACGTGGGAACCATCGCAGGCTCAATTTAATATTTTGCGTGCCGGGCCACGATACATCGAATTTTACGTAGAAGATCAACCGTTCAAAAGTAGAACCAAAGGAAGATTGCGCCTGGAGCCTTCCCAAAAGGACCTCGCACCGATCATAACCGTGGTTCCAAAACAACAAGTTTTTAGAATCAAGGAAAACGCAATCGTTAATATCAAGTTCTTTTTATCAGATCCCAATGGAGATGATGATATCTTAAAGTTCGATTTTGTGTCCCAAAATAAAGATGTGCCTCGCTCAGCTTTAGTAAAAAATACGGAAACGAACTACGAATTTATATGGGAACCTGGCTACGATTTCGTAAAGGAACCCGTCGATTCGGTACGATTTAACATCACCTTCTATGTACTTGACAAAGCACAGAACCGGGATGAGAAAGTATTTCAATTTGTAGTAGGAAATACGGTCAACGAGGAAGAAAGAAATATTTATCTTTTCAATTTGTACCGGGAAGCTATGGTGTCGGCACGCGATCTAATGGAACAAATGGTAGAAAAAGAAAATGAATTGAAGAAGAACTACCGTAAGGCAAAGCGGGGTAAGAGCCAACGTTCGGTATTAAACGCTACCCTGGGAGCTTCAACGGGTCTTTCTCCGGTAATTGCTAAGGACAAACCCGATTTACGTAACCAAATTACTACGATTGGCGGTACGACAATCGCTACCATCGGTACGCTGGAAGCGACCGAGGTAATAGGAAAACCCATTAAGGATCTGCTCGACCGTTTCAACTATGTCATGCAGAAAAAGAATGAACTCCAGACCAAAGGCGATGCCTTTGCTAGGGAATTTGCTTCGAAAGGAGCCCGAGCTCATCCTGATTTCATCAAGAAACTTGATGCCTTTAAGGCAAGTATGAGTTTAAGCGGGTTGGTTGCGCTGGAGTTGGATGCCAACTGGGTGAGTAAAAAACCAGCTACCACCAAAGAGATCCGTAAATATTTTAAGGATTACGCAGAGTTGGATACCGTAAATTAAAGCCTAATCCTTTTGAGGAGTGGGGGCATTGTCACTGGATTCCGGGTCTGGATACCAGTTCTGCTCGCTCTCCTCATTTTTTTCTGACACCGCTTCAGAAGCTGTAGCGCTTTCCTCCGAATCATTCTTTGCCAGAACTTCATCCGTTGAAGAGGAGGAATTGGTTTTTCCCTCGGGCTCAGTATCTTCCGTTGCTGTGGGTTGGGTGTCATCTTCCCCTTCATCCAACGCTCTATTCCCAGCTTCCGGCGAATAAAAACGGCCTTGGAAAATAAGAATGATACAAACCCCAATAAAAATACAGGAATCAGCAACGTTGAAAATGGGCGTAGAATAATATTGCCCGCCAAAAATTGGAATCCAGCTAGGAAGAAACCCTTCCCAGAAATCTACGAAGATCATGTCGATCACCTGGCCATGGAACCAAGGTGTTGGGGATCCCACAGGAGCATTGCCGAACCATACCCCATAAAACGTACTATCAATTACATTCCCAACCGCCCCTGCAAGGATCAACGAAAGCGACGTTAAAAGCGTTTTGGGAGCATGTCTTGCGGCTAAATGAACAAGATACCAGGCGATTACACACATCGCAACAAGGCGAAATAAGGTAAGAAATAATTTACCATACTCATGCCCAAGTTGCATGCCAAATGCCATGCCTGGATTTAATACATAGTGAAGTTTAAGCCAGTCACCCAATAGGACGATCTGCCCTGGAAATCCCGGTTCCATGTTAAAATGAACCAAAAATTTAGTGGCTTGATCAATTAGAATTAAAACTGCACTTAAAAGGAGATATTTTAACGCTGGATTTTTTTGAAACATAGGTAAAATATTCTGTTTATCGCATGCTCCTCCTGCGGAGTTCTTGGCGAATCAAATAAAATTCGTGATTACTCTGTCCGGCAATGGCGGAATTTTCCTCAGCACGCCTCAGCAGATAAGGCATGACTGCTTTTATCGGGCCGAAAGGTACATATTTAGCTACATTATAACCAGCCAACGCCATATTAAAAGAAATGTTGTCACGCATTCCCAATAGTTGGGCAAAATAAACCCTTTTATCATTTTTATCGATATCCAAACGTGTCATTTCCCGCATCGCTAATTGACAACTCATTTCATTGTGCGTAGCAACGCAAATAGCTAGGTTACTCAGATGGTGCAAAGAGAAAAGAATAGCTTCATTGTAATCCTGGTCGGTACCTTCTTTTGAGGAATGGATAGGATTGGGGTAACCGATTTTTTCCGCTCTTGAAATCTCCTTTTCTAAATATGCGCCCCTTACGAGTTTAGCCCCTAGGTGAAATCCCTTTGAAAGAGCGTTTTCAAAGGCCTGGCGGAAATTAAAAAGCATGTCTTTTCTGTAAAACTGGTAGGTATTGAAAACCAACGGCTCAGTTCTATTAAACTCAGCCATCATTTCGTAACATAAATCATCGATCGCATTTTGAATCCAGCTCTCTTCCGCATCAAAAAAGATCCGAACCTGTAACGCATTAGCACGTTCACAGAGGATTTGGATTCGCTCTTTTAAACGGGAGTATTCCATTTGTTCCGATTGTGTCAGTTTGGACTGTGCTTGCACCTTTTCCAAGAGTTTGGAACGACCGATTCCCGTTACTTTGAAAACGGCGAAGGGGATGTGGTCGGATCCGGCGGCCATTTCCACAGTAGCTATCAGCTGCTGGAGATTGTTTTCAAAAACCGATTCGTCATCTTCCCCCTCTACCGAATAGTCAAGAATTGTCTCAACCCCGTATTCGCCTAGTTGATGAATTTTTTTTTGACATTCATCTAAGGTTTCTCCCCCGCAAAAATGGTTGAAAAAGGTATGTCGGATAAGGGCTTTGACCGGAAGATGAATTTGAAATGCTAATTTTGCAAGGAGGCTTCCCCATTTGACGAGCCGTCTTTTGGTCATAATATAAAATAAACCATAAGCCCGCAGTAGCCCCCGGTTTGAATAATGAGCAAATGCAACAGCCGTGTTAGAAAGGTCTACAGGATGCTGATGGGCCTCCATAGTGAAAAAAGTTGTGTTCCAAGTTTGTTGATGAAATGAGTTTTAATCGTTTTTTATGCGGAATTTTGTCTCTCGGATTTGTACTAATTTGATAATAGAATATTAAACATTCAGATTATTTTATCTTGTTATTTTATAAATAGTTACTTTTGTATTCGGAATCAATGAAGTAAGTAAAATCATATTCATTCCAACGGGTACTTAATCTAATAGAGTCTTTTGCATAGTCAAAGAAAATCACAAATAATTTATATAAGTAAATGAAATCGACGCTTGAAATTCTGCCATTGAATAGTTGGTTAGAGACTAATGGTAAACCGGTCATCATAGCCGGACCATGTAGTGCTGAAACGGCGGAGCAGGTGATGGAAACTGCGGCACAAATAAAGGCCGAGGGCTTTGCTAACGTCATGAGGGCAGGGGTATGGAAACCCAGAACCCGTCCTGGAAGTTTTGAAGGTGTGGGCGAACCTGCACTTGCGTGGTTGAAAGAAGCTAAGCAAGAGACTGGACTACCCTTAGCCGTCGAAGTGGCTACTCCCGAACATATTGAACTTTCGTTGAAATATGGGGTGGACATTTTGTGGATTGGTGCCCGTACAACCGTTAACCCTTTTAATGTTCAGCAATTGGCCGATGCCTTGAAAGGGGTTGATGTACCTGTTTTGGTTAAGAATCCAGTCAATCCCGATTTGCAATTATGGATTGGTGCACTCGAACGATTGAACCAGGCAGGTATTCAAAAAATAGGCGCCATTCATCGCGGATTCTCCAATGCTCAGGAAACCCGCTATCGGAATTCACCCATGTGGCAAATTGCCATTGAGTTAAAAACACTATTCCCGCAATTGCCTATCATTGGTGATCCAAGCCATATGGCAGGTAAGCGTCAATATTTGATGGAATTGTCGCAACGGGCTCTCGACCTGAATTATGATGGATTGATCATCGAAACCCATCGGGATCCAGATAAGGCTTGGTCTGACGCAGCGCAACAACTAACCCCCGCTGCTTTAGGAGCGATGTTGCACGATTTGAATGTTCGTGCCAAAGAGTATGGTACGGATTATCAAACCGAATTGGAGATCATACGCGCGAAAATAGATAATATCGATCGCGAATTGCTCGAACACCTGGCCGCTCGGATGTCGTTGGTGGAACGCCTAGCAGAATATAAGCGTGATAACAGCGTTGCTGCTTACCAGGTAGATCGTTTCCGTGAAATATTAAAAACGCGTGCTGCCTGGGGCAAGAGTATGAATCTATATTCTGATTTAGTGGATGAGCTTTTTAAGCTGATTCACATGGAATCGATTCGTAAACAAACCGAGGTGATGAACCAAGCTAATACCACTGTTTAGTTGAAAGGGTACCGCTTATTAAAAGGACCGCACAGGTTGTCTCAAGGCGATCTGTGCGGTTTTTTTTATTTTTTGTTTTTGAGCTTACCTCCATGTTGCGTGTTTTATAAGGTTTATTTTCAATAAAAAACTGCTGAGTGGGGCAGATTGGGTTAAGATTTCACCGAATTTCTTAAAAAAAATGTAAAACCCTGATAAATAGGTATGTCGGTGCACTTAAGGGCTAAATTGTTAATGCTTGTGAATATAAACTTTCCGATCAATTACGGTGTTATTTTTATATTCCAAATCGACAATCTAAAATTTTCTCCTATGCGCATACGTAAATTAATAGGTACTGGTTGCTTTTTATTATTGGCGGGAACATTGGCCTTGGCTCAATCCGATCCGGGGATATCGACCCACAATTACAAACATCCTAACAAGGCACACAAGGCTCAAAAGCTAAATAAAGAGGGTGTTAAAATTAGGACATTTGATTACAGGGCAGCGATGCGTCTTCAAACCATCAGAAGCAAGGAAAAAGGCAACAGTATGCCTAGGTACGCACGTAAATACCCCCTCGTAGTCGTGAGGGCAGAACCGGTGGAGCGTAAATTTGAAATTAATCCGTTGAACTCTCCACGTAATTATAAAGCCCAAAATACTCGTAATGCTACCATAGAGTTGGCATCTATCGAATAATTAACAAAAAATATAAATAGGATAAGGAGCTGACGGTGTCGGCTTCTTATTTTCCTATTATAAGGTATCTAATGCAGGCAGCTACGGTGTTAATTCATCGTAGCTGCCTTTTTTTATTTTTAGAAGCCGTTCAGTGGTCTTCCACCTCTTACCTAATCTCTCCTTTAGCCCAGTGAAGGGATTTTTCCAGCAATTCTAAACATAAGAATTGACAGGCTCTTTTTCGAGGACGACGCATCCAATCCAATTCTGTTTTGTCTCAGGCGGGTTTTCTCTTTTTACCAGCGATTTTACAGCAGTAGTATATACGTCTTCATGGCTATGGAAAACATGGTACAATATTTAGGAAAAACATGTATAAAAACGCGAAAAGGCGATGTGGTAAACCAATGAAAATATTGTAATAAGCATAATATGCAGAATAAAATAAAAACGAACGAAAAAATCCGAAAAACCAGAAATAGATAGAAATATAACCATATATAGTTCAATAAAATACATAAAATGATAGAAAAGCGATAAAAAAAGTGCCGAAAAGTTTTGAAAAATTATTTATCGTACAATATTTGCTAAAAAATCGAACGGAAAGGGAATTAACATCTAAACAAATAATATTATGAAAAAGGTCTATCTAGCAGTATTTATGATTTCGTTAGGTAATTTGGCTTATTCCAATTCGAATGAGAAGGAAAATGACCCTCGAGAGTCGGAAATTGTTTCGCCTGAAGAAACGAAAGCCGAAGAGGTGAATAAGGGAACCTTGTCTTTCAGTGGTTACATTGATTCTTATTTTTCAGCAAATTTCAATAAGCCTCTGTCCATGTCGAATGTCGGACAGTCGGGGACTTCACGCGTTTTCGACACACGTAGCGGACAACTTACGCTAGGGTTGGTTCAAGCCATGATGACTTATACAACCGATCGGTCGGAAGCGGTGGTGGATTTGGCTTTTGGTCCCAATGCTGACATGGCCAATTACGGGAATGCTCTATTTAACACAGCCTTAGCGATTAAGCAAGCTTATTTCTCGTATAACTTTACAGATAAGTTTTCGATGACCGTCGGACAATTCGGGACGCATATCGGCTACGAAGTGATCGATGCTCCCGTCAACTTCAATTACTCTCTATCGAACCTTTTTAACAACGGACCATTTTATCACGCAGGGGTTAAAGCCACTTATGCCTTTTCCGACAAGGTGTCGTTGATGGCCGGAATCGTCAATAACGTGGACGGACTCGGTGATAACAACCGTAAAAAAGGAGTGATCGGTCAGCTTTTCATTGCGCCTGTAGAAGAATGGAGCATTTATCTGAATGCCATACACAGTAATGAAGCGGACCCTATGGCGGACGGTAGCACTCCAAAAGCATTCTATCAAGTATTTGACCTTGCTACCTCCTATCAAGTTACAGACAATTTCCTCCTGGGTTTAAACGCAGCAATTGGTACACAGAAAGGCGACATGCAAGGGGGAGGTGGCCCTAGTGAAGCTAAATCATGGGGCGGTACTGCCGTATACGCCAACCTGAAATTATCGGAACTGTTCAGCCTGGGTGGCCGGTATGAGTATTTCGATAATTCCAATGGAGTACGCGGTTTGGTTTCTTTCCCTGAAGGTTTAGAAGGGGTTTCGATTGGTACGCATGTAAATTCCTATACCCTGACCGGCAATTTTACACTTGCCAGTGGCCACATTCTTATCAAGCCTGAGATACGCATCGACAGTCATGCAAAGCGTGGGGCTGGTGAGTTACAGCAGTTCGAAGATTCGAAAGGAAATTTCACTAAAAATAGCCAGACGACTGCAGGCCTCGCATTTATCTACAAATTCTGAAGTTTATTCCTTATTCATCGTCAATTTTAAGTAATACTATTATGCAAAAAACGAGATTTATCCCCCTGATTATTCTGCTTGCGATCAGTGTGATCGGAATCTTAGTGCCATCGACACCCGCGTCCATGGTTACCGAAGGGCTTGACACCGGCGATACTGCCTGGATTATTGTCGCCGCAGCTTTTGTATTGTTAATGACTCCTGGCTTAGCCTATTTCTACGGAGGGATGGTCAACCACAAGAATGTTATCTCGACCATGTTACAAAGCTTCATTTGCATGGGGGTAATCAGTGTCATGTGGGTATTTGTGGGCTATAGCCTTGCTTTCGGTGAGGATATAGGTGGTTTTGTTGGAAATCCATTTACCCACTTTATGTTTAGAGGGGTTTTAGAAGCGCCTTTAGTGGGCACTATTCCGGCAGCGTTATTTGCATTTTTTCAGTTGAAATTTGCGGTTATCACTCCGGCTTTGATCACCGGATCAATGGCTGAACGTGTGAACTTCCGTTCTTATGTATTGTTTATCGTCCTTTTCTGTGTTTTCATCTACACACCCCTCGCGCATATGACCTGGCATGCTGATGGTATTCTGGCTAAAATGGGGGTACTTGATTTTGCAGGAGGAACAGTCGTTCATATGTCTGCAGGTTGGGCTGCTTTGGCAGGTGCCATCTATCTCAAAAAACGTAATGCTCATTTCGGTGAAAATAGCCTCCCACCCGCCAACATTCCTTTCGTACTGTTGGGCACAGGGTTGCTTTGGTTTGGATGGTTCGGCTTCAACGCCGGTTCTGCGCTTGCAGCCTCTACATTGGCCGTTTCTGCCTTCGCTGTTACCAATACCGCAGCTGCTGCCGCAGGTTTAGCCTGGATTCTTACCGATGTGGCTAACGGAAAAAAAGTTTCTGCCTTAGGTTTTTGTATCGGGGCAGTAGTTGGGCTGGTGGCTATTACACCTGCAGCGGGTTTTGTTACTGTACCCGTATCGATTTTCATAGGAGCCTCCGCTTCGTTAGTAAGTAATTTGGTAGCCCACTTCGGAAAGAAAACCGCTATCGACGACACCCTTGATGTTTTTGCTTGCCATGGGGTAGGAGGTATGGCCGGTATGCTGTTAACGGGTATTTTCGCAACCAGTACGATCAACGAAGCTGTAACCTCGCCTGGACTTGCCTACGGTGGGACAGAATTGTTTGTCAACCACCTAATTGCACTGGTTGGTGTATCGGCCTTCGCGTTTTTCGGTTCCCTGTTATTGTTGAAAATTACAGATTTGATCTTGCCTCTTCGCGTTTCGACAGAAGATGAGGCGGTCGGTTTGGATATTTCTCAACATGACGAGTTCCTTTTGGAAGCTGTCTGACAAACCTTTGACTGACTATAATAAAACCGGGAGGCTGATGGTTCACCTCCCGGTTATTTATTTACATACCAATCTAGTCTCATGCAGATTTGGATCCGCGCATAAGATGATCAATTTTTAACTTGATCACGCCGAAAACGGCCTCTCTAAAAATACCCTTTGACATCTTTGAATTCCCTTGGGTCCGATCTGTAAAAATGATGGGAACTTCCTTAATCTTAAACCCACGTTTCCATGCATTAAATTTCATTTCTATCTGGAATGCGTAACCCACAAACCGTATTTTATCCAGATTAATGGCTTGGAGGACCTCTTTTTTATAGCAAATAAATCCTGCGGTAGGGTCCATGAGGGGCATAGAGGTTATGATTCTTACATACATCCCTGCAAAATACGACATCAAAACGCGTTCGATGGGCCAATTTACAACGTTAACGCCCGTGACATAACGAGACCCTATCGCGACGTCATATCCCTCTACATGGCAAGCCTCATAAAGGCGAACCAAATCGTTAGGGTTATGAGAAAAGTCGGCATCCATCTCATAAACATAATCATATCCCCGGCTAAGAGCCCATTTAAATCCTGCGATATATGCGGTCCCAAGGCCCAATTTTCCAGGCCTTTCGATGAGGTGTAAGCGTCCATCCCACTGTTTTTGCAATTCTTTTACCGCTTGGGCAGTGCCGTCGGGAGAACCATCGTCAATGATGAGAAGATCAAATGAAACGGGTTGTTCAAAAACCCTTTGAATGATAGCATGTATATTCTCAATTTCATTGTAGGTGGGAATGATTACAAGTGAATGATTCATGGGAACTAGTTCGGTTGCACGGTGAAGATCGCACTACTGTCGGTCATTTCCAGATTTTCTTTTACGATCTGGTATACTTCATTCAGTATCTCTGGGTGAGTAGCATAAAAAGCATAACTCTTCTTATAATAGGAAGAATCTGTCTCATATTTCTCCCATATTTCTTGTTGTAATTTATTGAACACCACCACGGACGAATCCATTGAACGGAGATTAAATTTGGCCACCCTAGCTTCTGCTAAGTGGATTTCCGTTAAGATAGCCGCCATTTTTTCCTTGTCCATGACATCGTTTGGGATCTCCACTTTCTTACTGCAGGAGAGAATGACAAGCCCTAGCATCCAGAGGATTGTTCGCATAGCTCTGTGATATAGCCTATATTTACGGTTTAAGTGTACAAAAGTGCAAAAAAAATTAGAAAAAAGGCATTTCCATGTTCAGGCGCTATCTTTCCAGGCTGCACAAGTACGAAATAAGAATTAGGAAGGCCGTTAGCAACCCGAGGCAGGGAAATTTCCATTCTGTTTTCAAGGGGTCCGGTCTCGATTTTTCGGATTTAAGGCAATATCAATACGGCGACGAAGTTCGTGCAATCGACTGGAATACCTCGGCAAAAGGGCATGGAGTTTACGTAAAGCTATTTAAGGAGGAGAAAGAGCAAACGGTATTTTTTTTATTTGACGTCAGTGGATCTCAAAAAGTGGGTGTACCCCAACGCTTGAAAATCGACGCATCCAGAGAGATAGGGGGTGTATTGACCCTGGCAGCCATAAAAGAAGCCAGTCTCGTTGGACTGCAATGTTTCTCCGATCAAAATGAGCGATACTTGAGACCAACCGGAGGGATGAAACAAGCCTATCGTATTATTTCTGCTTTGTACAATGTGGTTCCCCAGTCAAAAAAAACAAATCTGAGTAGGGCTATCTTACACGCACTCGAAATATTGAATCGACGTTCCCTGGTGTTCCTGATCTCTGACTTTGTAGACACGGGCTATGAACTCCATTTAAAAGCCATGGCTCGCAAACATGACCTCATTGTGATACATGTTTATGAAAAAAATGAGCACGAAGTTCCGTCAATGGGCATTATTCCGATAATTGATAGTGAAACGGGGGAAAAAACATGGGTGAATACATCGTCCCCCTATTACCGGAACTATGTTGCCGAACGACATGAGGAGAAAGTTAAAAGTCTGGAATCGATATGTCGACAAAATAAAGCCGATTATATTGCCGTTGAGGCTTCGGAAGATTTCGTTCCGGCACTCATTAAGTTGTTCAGAGTACGTCGTTATCATAAAACAAGGTCAGGGATCAAATAAGATGACAGTCAAACCCACCCTAACGAAGTACCTTCGGAGTTTTTTTTGTATTGTAACAATTATTCTGAATGTCGTCGGGAGTGGTCATGGGCAAGATTTACCAGTTGGCCGCATCGACAAAGATACCGTTCGTACGGGTGAGTCATTTGAATACAGTTTAAGTTTTCGTCACCCGCCCCGCGTCGAAGTATTTTTCCCGGATTCGAACTATCATTTTTACCCATTTCAATTTAAAGGGCAAAAGGTATTTCCGACGACTACCGATCATCGAGGAAGTCTGGATAGTGCCGTTTATCAACTGGTGTCCTTTGAGGTTACACCGAAAATTGGGTTAGCCCTTCCCGTTTACATTTGGGATGGCAAAGACTGTACAGTGGTATACCCGCCGGCCGATAGTAGTGTCGTAGCGCTGTTTGTGGACAGGGCTCGATTGGATAGCTTGACGCCCGGACATATTCCAGAGTTAGTCCCACTTAAGGAAGAAATGAATTATTCGGCCATACTGATTTTGGTTTTAGCATTGGCTACTACTGCGTTTCTTATAAATTGGTTGTTCGGAAAGCGGATTCGCCAACAATGGAATGTGTTTCGGTTACAAAGAAGACACCGGGAATTTGTCCGTAATTTTAATCGACATATGGCGAATGCTAAGAATCGTAATAGTATCAAAGATGTAGAAATGGCCTTGGTACTGTGGAAGAATTACCTGGAACGATTGGAAAATATCCCCTTTACCACCTTTACTACCCGGGAGATTTCCGACACAATTTCGGATGCATCACTTAGTGAAGCTCTCCGGGAAACAGATAAGGTCATATACGGATTTGCCTCCCAGTCGACGGATATCGGTAGCTCCCTCATGACGCTTCATAAAGTAGCGCAGAAGCTGTACCTTCAAAAACGGAAAAAAATCATCGCTACCAATACGCAGGGATAAACTAGGAGAATGGAGTGGTTTTCACTAAAATGGTTTCATTGGGACTGGCTCAAAAATCTGCAATGGGAATATCCGCAGCTTTTGTTCCTTCTACCCCTTGTGCCCATACTTTTTTGGCTAAGAGACCTTTTACATCGACGCGATAAGCAATATGTGAAGGTAAGTATGATTCGTAAAAGTGATTTTATGAATTGGGTCGCCTTTGTACGGTTGTTACCCGCTTTCCTTTATTTGTTAGCCATATGTCTAACCGTTATAGCCGTTGCAAGACCGCAAACCATCACCCAAAAAACAGACCGTTACTCTGAAGGGATCGACATCATTTTGGCCATTGATATATCGGAGTCAATGTTGGAAAGAGATTTGCAGCCCAATCGATTGGCCGCAGCAAAGGAGGTGGCCAAGCGATTTATACGAAACCGGATTCAGGACCGCATAGGCCTTGTTATTTTTGCCGGGGAAGCTTATTCGCTATGTCCATTGACTACCGACTACGATTTATTGATGCAATACATAGAAGACCTCCGACCCGATATGATTAAAGAAGCCGGAACAGCCATTGGTAGTGCGCTAGCCGTGGGAATCAATCGGATGAGGGACTCGAAAGGAAACAGTAAGGTCATCATCCTATTAAGTGATGGAGACAATACCTCCGGAAACCTAGACCCCTTTACGATGTCCAAGTTAGCCGATGCATACGGTATGAGAATTTACAGCATTGTCGTAGGTAAAACCGGCCTAATTTCGGATGCTGAAAACACTTTACAACAAATTGCTTTGCCCGAACATTATTTTAGGGCGGAGGATAATAATGCCTTAGGTCAGGTTTTTGCCCAAATTAACCAACTTGAAAAAGTAAAATATAAAGACACAGTTTACCATGAAGTACGCGACTACTACCGCGTATATTTAATGTGGGGTGTTTTACTATTTATTTTGTTTATTGCCCTTAAAAGCACTTTCATCTCTAACGTTTTAGAAGATTAATGCTGAAATCTTGTTATAACCCGGGATATGTTGAAGCGGGGCTTGATGAAGTTGGAAGGGGCTGTTTAGCAGGACCTGTGGTGGCGGCGGCGGTTATCCTTCCTAAGGATTATACCCATCCACTACTAACCGATTCTAAGCAATTGTCGGCAGCCCAACGCATCAGGGTGGAAAGGGACCTATTAAATGACGCAATAGACTGGGCGATAGCCGAAGTATCGCACGAGGAGATCGATCGGATTAATATATTGAAAGCCAGTTTTTTGGCTATGCATCGTGCGGTCGATCAATTGAAGATCAAGCCCGATCATCTTTTGGTAGATGGGAACCGGTTCGTCCCTTATCCGATGCTCCCTCATACGTGCATAATCAAGGGGGATATGCTCTATTATTCGATTGCGGCAGCTTCCGTATTAGCCAAGAACTATCGTGACCGGCTTATGGCCGAATTAGCCCGGGAATACCCCCAATACGGCTGGGAGCGAAATGTCGGTTATCCGACCATCACGCATCGGAAAGCTCTGATGGAATACGGTGTAAGTCCTTACCATCGGAGGAGTTTTAAGTTATTTAAGGGATAAAAACCGATTTTACTTTCTCTTATAAAGGGGAACGGTACTGCAGGGCTCTCCAAACATAAGGCTTCGTACGACTGGTTTTAGCAACCTTGTAACTTCTACATAAGCGGATACCGGTACCGGATGTTTACTGCAGCCTTTAACAACAACGCGTTTGTCGCGATATTCTTCCACATTAATCATGGCTAAGGCATCGTAGAAAAGTTTCTCTATTAATTTCTCCTCATCCCCAAAAACAATGCTATGTGCATAGGGCTCCAAGTGTAGGGTAAGAAGCATGTACGCCCACGACGGTACAATCGCATCGACCGAGCAGTGAATGGCAACATTTTTCCCTTCATAGGCACTCCAGTCGTGCTCCTTTAAAAAAGCTCTAAAATCTTTTTCTCGAAGTATCAATCCCTGGAATAAGTTGTCTTTAAGATCGTAAATAACACGAGGGCGCTGATCGTATAATTCCTCGAGGTCTAATGTGATTAAACCGCTCGCAGCTACCTTATTTACAATTTCTGGGGTCTCCATATCATTCATTCTACGTTTTGCTTAAATAACAGCGTATCTAAAACGTTTGTTCAAAGGAACCTATATTCCAGTAAACTGAAGGGTTATTCCTCCGATTCCTGTTCTTTCATTGGGGTGATGTGCACCCCTTCCGCTCTGCTACATTTTCCCAAAAACTCTTCTTCCAAGGCCATTCGAACATCGACTTCCAATTGACAGGTCATCTCATAAACGGGGTTTCGGATTTCAAGTTCCATTTCTTTGATCACGCGCATTACGCCGTTCATCGATTCGTAGGGAAACGTGATTTGGTAAGAAGTTGTATGGTAATCGGTGATGACTTCGGCTTCGTCGAGAGCTGCTTCAGTAGCCATTTTATAGGCATTGATCAACCCAGGAACCCCCAAAAGAGTCCCCCCAAAATAGCGTACCACCACAACTAATACATTGCTTAACCCTCTGGAAAGTAATACGTTCAAAATGGGTTTTCCGGCTGAACCAGAGGGTTCACCATCATCACTACTACGAGATAAGCCGGTGCTTAATCGCCAAGCGTAACACCAGTGAACCGCCTTTGGGTGCAGTTCCTTCAACTGTTGCCATAAGTCTCGGGCTTGGCGTTCGGTTTTGATCGGAAAGGCAAATCCTAAAAATCGACTGCCACGATCTTTAAATAAGCCTTCTGAAGGCGACAAGATGGTTAGAAAGGAGTCTTCTACCGCCATTTACAAGCAAATACTAATTCCCTGACGAACGCACTGTCCCAGGTATTTTTTTTCCTACCATGATAATACCTCTCCTTTTCAGTACATAGGCCGTAACCATGTAAAAACCGAAAAGGAAGATGTAAATTATAATGGAAGTAGTATTGCTAATATCGCCATGATAAATGAAAAATAAAACTACATTCACCACGGTAGCCATCCAAAGGAGGAAGGAAGCTTGAAAATGGGTAAGTCCGTTGTCCAATAAGATATGGTGCATGTGATTTCGGTCGGCTAAGAAGGGCGATTTTCCCTTCGCTAATCGAACGATAAAAACGCGAAGCGTATCGAAAATGGGGACGATAAGAATCAAAAGTAAAATTATCGGGGCATTGGATAGCGCGTCGGGTTCATGTCGATTGGCTACATTGATCCGTAAAAATTCGACACTGAACATGGATAGAAGGAAACCAACCACCAGCGAACCTGTGTCACCCATGAATATTTTACTGGTTTTCGAAAAATTGAAACGTAGGAATCCCAATAGTGCTCCCGACATTGAATAAGCTAAACAGGCAAAAACATAGTGAGAGCCCATCATGAACCAGGTTCCCAAAATTAGACCAGCGATCAAGGCTATTCCACCAGCCAGACCGTCAATACCGTCGATTAAGTTGATGGCATTAATCAGGGCGATAAACACGAAAATCGTCAATGGGATACTGACGATATCGGGAATGAAGTACCATCCGAAAATACCATAGAGATATTCAATTTTAAAGTTTCCCAACACAACGAGGGTGAGGGAGGCACAGATTTGTATTACCAGTTTTTTAGTGGGGTCTAATGCCAGGATATCGTCTTTCAAACCCAAGAAAAATAGGATGGTAAGGCCTACTACCGAGAGCCCGACTATATTAGCGGGGTTGGTTTCATCGGCATGTGGCCATAGGAAAAAAGCTATTATGGTCGATGCGAAGATGGCAATACCTCCTAAAGTAGGAGTAGCGCCTTCGTGAGAACTTCTGAACCCGGGTTTAGCGTTGAGATTTAGTAAGTTCGAAAGGTTGATTATCACCGGTATGGAGACAATCGAAAGAAAGCATGCGATAAAAAAAGACAAGATACACTGATTGACCTTGTGCTTTAGTAAAATATCTACAGCTCCACCAGTAAATGAGTCGGAGAGTATCTGTAATTCCATATAGTTTTATTTCATAATTTAATCAATCGCTGTGGATATAGTTCTTCAAGCTTCAAATATCGAATTTAATAAAGCCTTTTGCAACTGGTTGAACAAAAAGTGATTAAACGGGAAGAACTAACTTTTCGAGTGTTACTTTCACGATGTTAAAGGTTAATCACCATTCATTTTTGCCGTCTTGCTCCTATTGGAAAAATTGGGGAATCTTCCGAAGCGGTTTTAGCAAAAGGGTGAATGGTAGGGGTTTTAAATCATTTTTCGACCATGCTTTTCGATCGTTACGGTTTGCCTTTATTCTATTTTTTAAACTCATATTACTCACGCCGCCTACCCTCATTTTTACTAAAATCTCGGGAATGTAATCGACGAATACTTTGTGTTTATACATCATACGTAACATCAACTCATAGTCCGCAGCACTTCCCATTTCGAGGTTAAACATTCCGAATTGTTCATACACTTGCTTTCGGAGAAATAGGGTGGGATGTGGGGGCATCCATCCCCATAAAAATGATTGCGGGGTATAGTTCCCGGAAATCCACTTCCGCTTAATTTTAGTGCCTGTCTCGTCCACATAGACCAAGTCACCGTAACAACCCATTTTCTCAGGTTGGTCAAGGTTTTGAGCTACTTTGGACAGTATTTGGTTACTCGCATAAACGTCATCTGCATTCAAAATTCCAATCACATCGCCCGTAGCCATTGCGATCCCCTTATTCATGGCGTCGTATATGCCTCCGTCGGGTTCCGAAATAACGCTAGCGATATGTTCTTCATATTGGGAGACTACCTTTAACGTATTATCGGTAGAAGCTCCGTCTACGATGATGTACTCCTTATTAAAAAAGTCTTGCCCGATAACCGAACGAATGGTATCGGCAATCGTTTTTTCACCATTGTAAACGACCGTGATAATCGAGATTTTCAAATTGTTATGCTGGATTTATTTGTCGCGTTTTAATGAATACAGCTGGGTTACCTTGGTAAATACCGTAAGGCTCTAATGGTTGTGTGGCAACCGAATTTACGGTTAATACTGCATGGGAGCCACATTTTACTCCTGGACATACAATGGCTTGGGCTCCAATCCAAACCCCGTCCTCCAGTATTATTGGACCCAATACTAAATCGAAAGTGGGAGCACGATAATTATGATTTCCCGTTAGTAACATAGCCCCTTGAGAAAGACATACGTTCTGGCCAATTCTCACCTCAGCGAGGTTATCAATCCACACCTTTTCACCAATCCATGTATCGTTTTCCACAGTCAGGTACCAGGGGTATTTGATGTTCACCTTAGGTTTGATAACTACCCCCTTCCCTAATTTTGCTCCGAATGCTTTCAAGACAATACATTTAAACGACATTGGATAGGGGAAATAGGTATTGATAAAGAGGCGACTAGCCACATGCCACAACATCCGTTTTAACCAGGACCCAGGCCGATACCAACTGTTGTCGTATTTATCCAACTTGGTTTTTCCTTCGTACATCCTTTCCATGTTCTTCCTTGAAATAACGAATGATGGATTCTTTATCCTTTCCGGCTCGTTGATATACTTCATAAATTTTCGCATCAACGAGAAAACGGTACCACAACCCCTGAAGGAAATGCCAGATCAGTCCTTTCACCCCATCCAGGAAGCCTAGTTTAAATATATATCGATAGACAAAGTAAAGAAATGGACGTGTAAAGAGGGGTAGTGAGGCGTATTTAATCTTTAGATAGCGGGTCCTTTGTTCCTGTGTACCGAAAAGTGAGGGAGTCACCGTAGGTTTATTTTCGAAATTATATTTGATATTCAGGAGGTCAATGATTTCACGGGTGGCGTAATTATTATGTTTTTGAGTCCACCAGGACAAATTATTCAGGTTATGATCAACGATATCTTGCTCCAATTTGCGGGTGGTGCCTTCGTGCAGTTTGATATGCTCGTCCATCCATAGTTCCTCACAATGGCCTTTTCCGTTACGCCAGATTCTCAATAACCAAATAGGGTAATAACCTCCTCGCCGAATCCATTGGTTCATGAAGAAAACCCTCCTTTTGACGTAGAATCCCGTTACCTCCGAGGGGATATCGCCCGACAAAAGGGTCTGAAGTTCTTCCTTTAATTCAGGAGTGATATACTCATCGGCGTCCATTCGCATTACCCATTTCGTTTGATAAGGGTTGTTTTCAATGGCGTAATTAAATTGGAACGCATAGGATACCCATGGATTAGTTACAACTTTAGCACCCTTGGCTTCGGCTCGTTCGCGCGTATTATCGGTGGAAAACGAGTCTACGATGAAAAATTTATCCGTAAGCCCGGCAAAGCTATCGATACAACGTTCGATGTGCAGGGACTCATTGTGCGTAAGTATTAGGACGGTTAGACTAACCATAGGATTGTTTTAAGCAGGTCTATGCAAATTAGATGCCTGAATAGCATTTTGATAGGTTTCAAGCATTTTCCCAGCTACAATTCGTATGTCAAATCGCTCGGATACCATACGGTAGGCATTGGCCGCTTTTTCGAGCCGATACGTTTCACTGCTCAACATTTCATCCAAGTGACGGGTCAGATCGGCTGCATCCAATTCGGTCAGCGCCGCTGCGTTGTATTGGCGTGTATAATCCCCAAAACCGGTCCGATCCGAAACAATTACGGGGAGTCGGGACGCCATTGCCTCCAATACTGCGATGGAAAAACCCTCCGAATAAGTAGGTAATACAAAAACAGTGGCATCGGATAAAGCCGCTTTTTTCATTTCACCGGTCAACATACCCACAAAGGAAACCTGGCCAGAGAGGTTATGTTGGTTGACAAATGCCCGGGCTTCTGCCTCGTAGCCATCGTCAGGCCCCGCTATTACCAACTGGGTATCCGGCTTTTTTTGGGTATAATCTCGAAACGCAGGGAGTAATAAATCCAGCCCTTTTTTGATATTGAGGCGCCCCATAAAAAGCAATATTTTTTGGTTTTCAGGGATGCCGAATTTTTTTCTAAAAGTGCCTTGGGGGGGGAGTGATTCGTAATCTGTAAGTTTCATGCCGTTTGGGATGATCACCAGGTTACGAGGAGCGTGGCCAAGGTAATGTGTTACGTCTTCTTGTTCTTCCAGATTATTGACATGGATGACATCCGCTTTTTCAAGGAGGTTTTTCTGGTAAAGCAGGGTGACAATCTTCTTTTTCCATGCATGATGATTCACTGCCCATCGATCGAGAAGCCCGTGGATGGTGATGATCTTAGGGGCTTTTATTTTGAGTAAAAACGGTGCTAAGCTTCCAAAATGCCAGATTCCGTGTATATGGATGATGTCAAACGCATTTCCATGATTTTTAAGGTATAGGTATAGCTCGACGGAGAACTCCCGATAGATATTGGCTAATGGTTGTGTACGACGACAAGGTATGATTTGCGCCCCCTCCGGAGCAGGGTAAAGTTTATCTCCATCCGACATAGGACTCAGTATAGTTACCTGATGCCCTTGAGCGATAGCTTCTACCGTATGGTCGTAAATAATTCGTGCCGGACCTCCGATTTCCCAGGTGTAGGCACAGATATTCAATATTTTCATGTTGTATTACGCCCGCTTAACTTTGCAAAGGTATCAACCATTGCGCTGGCTACTTTCTCGACAGCGAAGCGGTTAACCAGTTTTTGACCGTGTGCCCCCATTGCACTTCTTTCTTCCCTAGAGCTGTTCATGAAGTACATGAGCAATTTTGACAATTCCATTTCGTCAAAGGGATTGAATGTGTATCCGTTTTTTCCTTGCTCTACCAAATCAGCGCTACACCCACATTTCTCGGATACGATAACGGGCAAACCACAAACGAGTGCCTCATTGACGACTAGTCCCCAGGGTTCAGAATAACTCGGCAAGATTAACACATCTGCCTGAGCAAGCCATTTGGGAACTTCCAGCCAAGAAACCCCTCCAGTTAGTTTTATCGATGTAAGTCGACTGTTATCCCGTATTTTTTCGATTTCTTTTCGTTCTGGTCCATCGCCGACCAAAAGCAATTCCCAAGGGTTTTGATAATGTTGAATGGCATTTTGATAGGCGTTAAGCAGGAGCCGGAGATTTTTTTCCGGTGAAAAACGACCCACAAATATAAAACGACCCGGTACGTTGCTTGGGGTTTTTTCGGTGTGTTCATACACCTCTCGAATTCTTTTGTCATCCACAACGGCGGCATTCCGGACCTTAATTTGATGACGTTTTACACCCAGGTTTAGTAGGTAGTCGACCGAAGTTTTTCCAAAGCAGAAATATGCATGTGCCTGGGTTACGATCCAACTTTTCAACTTTTCTTTGATGGGGTTCCTATACTGATCGTCATTGGAAGATTCGGAGGATAAGATCACTTTTACGCCCTTCCATTTGGCAAAGAGCATCAGGAGTACTTGTGCCCAATCGTAATAACCGGTGATATTCAACACGGTTGGTTTAAAGTCTTTGAATGCTTTAAAAAGCGCTTTTAACCGTTCAAAAAATCGAATTTCGTCGAGGCTTTTTTGGAATAATACCGTATACGGATAATCATAGAGTTGATCTTCCGCCTGCATTTGTTGCCGACTGGATTCATATAGTCCAATTTGTACAACCTGGAATTCGGCTTCCGGACAGCGTACTTTTAGGTTCCGATGGATTTCGGTGAAAAGGTTGGATTTATAATGTGCCCATAATTGATTGTGAACAATGAGTACGCGCATCACTTCGGTCCATTCAGATATTCAAGGATTAAAGGGAAAAGGTTGCCGGCAAGAAATTTCTGCCCTTGCGGATTAAAGTGAACAATATCCCGTTCACGATAATATTCCTTCAAAGGGTTCATTTCAATCTCTTTAATCAAGCGAATTCCGTGGTTTTCTGCAAATTCGATGATAAGTTGTCCTTGCTCGTTATAATCGCCATCTTCGATTTCAAAGGTTTCCGGGTGGAGGTAGATCAATAACGGAACTTCGTTCTCTCTTGCAATTTGGTCTAATTCGGCAAAGCCAGGATTAAAATCGGGGTGTCCCTTCCAGATACCTCTGGGGACTTCCAAGCTATCGGGTGAAATTGTATCATTTAGTGGGGCATAATAGGTATAATTGAATTTTAAATCCCGGATATATAAGGGGTATATATATCTCTTCCAAAGTTCCACTAGAGCGATTTTATATTGGCGGTCGGGAAGGTTGGGATCTATACCTACCTGGTCGTGATGAGTCATATTATCAAACGCATCATGACTGCTAACTACCAAACAAATAAGTTTTGCACCGAAAATGCCATGTTTTCTAAGGTAGGCAGCGGCATTGTCGGGTCCCCACGAGCCAGCAGAGATATTTAGCACTCTTACGGGTTTACGCAAGGTATCCGAAAGTTGCTTTTCTAATAACGTTGACGCCAGGTCGTCGTTATCGGTTAAACTACCACCATTGACCACCGAGTCCCCGATCAGCAACACTATGGTTGAGTCAGTTTCTGATAGCTCCTCGCTCCGCATGGAAAAAGCGTTGGTTCGTATGATGTTTCCGAAACGCTTTACACGTTGATTGGGGGCATAGATGTACTCGTAATCAGCGTCTTTGATGTACAGGGGCGCGTTACAAAAACCATAGCCGAACCGAAGTATCAGTTCAATACATACTAGTAAAAATAAAAGAGAAAAGACGACCTTTCTGATAAGTAGTAGCATTCAGTCAAAAATAATCAGACGGCAAAGGTAAGCTTTTTCAGCACCTGTTTAAAATTAGGATGTTTTGACCAGGATCGATTTAGTCTTTCGCCACAATTTTTCAGGCCATTCTGGGTCCATACACGGTTTTTCTATGAGTAAGTAGAAAATGACACTTCCAAGAAGTACTGGTACTATACATATAACGGCGACAAATAGGAATTCCAGTGCGTAGGAATCAAAAAATTGAAACCGGAAAATAACTTTCATCAGCGCCGATAATAGGGGCTGATGGACCAAATAAATGGAATAACACATACCTCCGATCAAGGAAATCCATCGGTAGGCAAAAATTTTCCCCCAGAACCGGTTCGTGAGTACCAAATAATAAAAGGCTGTAATAGCTAAGGGGAATAACATCGCATAATAGATATCGTGTTCTTCCGTCATCAAATGAGTTCTCACGTGGGGGAGAAATAATACGATGAGGAACAGAATTAGACCTATTATGGTGAAATACCAGGTATCGGTTTTGATCTTGGGTTTTTGTATGTAAAAATCGGCCAATAAAATTCCGGCGATAAAAAACTGGATATAGTGGATGAGGTAAAACCCAGGGGTTTGAACGTTGGATTGTAAAAAGGGTAACGTTAGAATTAGAAATAGTATCCCCATCCGGCGCAATCCGGTAGGGAGCTTCAACACCTTAAATAAAAAGGGAGCCAATACATAAAAATGTACTTCCAATTCCAAGGACCAGGCTACGGAAAGCAAGAAGGAAGTGACCCCATAAAAAAACACATGGCTATATATTAAGGAGGCTAACAAGCTGCGAAAGGCAAACGGGTAGTCCATGGTCGTGAACATTGGAAAGACCACAAACATGACGAGCATTGCCACAATATAGGGTGGTTCCAAACGCGTTAACCGACGTTTATAGTAACGCTTGAGGGAAGGGGCTTTTGCACCTGTCAAGTAAGACTTGGCAAAGGGAAGTGCCAATATAAATCCACTGATCACAAAGAAGAGATCCACCCCTTTTCGTCCGTCGATCAACCAGGATCTAAGCCAATTGTATTGCTCCAGATCGTCAAATTGATGAGGAGAACTGAATTCGAAAAACGAATGTACATGGTGGAGGTAAACCAATAGAATGGCCAGGAAACGGAGTCCATCAATTTCCGGAATGAGTTTGCCGTGCAATATTTTCCGGGAGAGGAGATTGGAAATTCGTTGGCTGAGTGACATTCAAAGATCCTTTTTACCTGGCTCTGGGGCTTTAGTTTGTTGAAGCAATTGTATTACCTGACTGATTGAGTTGGTTCGTTTTCTTGGCCAGATAGGGTATACCCAGAAAACGAACAAAGAATATATAGGGGAACCAGTATGCGATGTCGTAGGGGCGCCCTGACGTTAAAAGCAAGGCTGGGAAATACATAAAAAAGGAAGCCGCAAAAACACCTAAGGGACTTCGATTCAATCGTATTTCTTTGAGTGAAAACATGAGGAAAAAGAAATTCAAGGTACAGAATATAAAGCACCCGACCAGGCCGTGATTGGCTAACATTTCGATCGGAGGAACATCCATAAATTCGTATTTATACCCATTCCCAACCACTAGGACTTTCGGATTGTCTATATTTTCTTTTAGAAAATCAAAGCTAGCTACCCGCCCCATCGCGGAGGCGTCCTCTTCGACTTCCGCACTGGTTTGAACTTCGAAAGCGGTATAAAGCACGTTTTCAAAACGATCGATTAGGACGTCCCAATAGTTGATGATAATGCTATATAGACTATAATATTTGTTGATCAAAAACCGAATCACTCCACCTATAATAATGAAAACCACTAGGGCTTTCAGGGTGAACAATTGCCTTATACCATTGAGAACCCTGGAAGAATTAAGACGGAGCATACCATGGGTCGCTACAATCATTCCGGTACCCAGTAAGCAGGATTTCGACTGGGTCAAGATCATTACGCAAAAACTGAATAGGATTGAAACGACCAAGAATATTTTAACCCAAGAGTTTTTAAATTCCCGAATCAATACGTAGCCCGATAACATACAGATTAGGGCATTGCGTGCCGCTAAGTGTGGGTTTCCACCTTGTTGAGCATTTTCATTGGCAAAGGTGACGGCCGCCCGCATACCCAAGGTCCACGAAGGATTAGTCGCTAAAGAATATACCAGGGTCAGGTTGTTGAATAACGACATGAGAAACAAGACAACCAGGAGCGGTCGTTGGATGTCGTTCGGAACATATAAGAGCAGAAAAAAGAAGGCAAATGTATAAGCGAAGTTGACCACATCGGTAGCCCCTTTCCCGGAATAATTGATAAAGAAGAAATAATAGACCAGTAGCCCAAAAAACAAGGCAGCAAACTGAAAAAGTAGAATGTTGGGCTTATAGGCCACAAGTTTCAGTTTGTTGGGAACCATGAGGAGCAAGGCCAGTGCAAAGAAGACTCCGGTAAAAACGCTACTAGCCGGTCCTATTCCGAGCGTATCCCGGACAAAGAAGATAAGAGGAAATCCATTGATCATCATGGAAATCCCGACAGAGTATCGTAAGTAGTTAAAATTCCCTATAACACTGCTTAAATTCATCTTCTACTGTAAAACCCAAGTCGATGTATAAGGTAAGCAAAATCGAGGCTTCCTATTAAATACATAACTTTACGGAGTCGGATACAAAGATACCGGATTTTTGTGGGAACTTTCAGGTTAAGTTTTCGAGCGAATTCATCACGGATTTTCTCATGTTCCTTACGTCCAACCTCAGCGATGGTGGATGATTTCGCACTCTCGTGTATACGCAATGCTCCTGCGAGTCCATTTACTCGTAGAGCTTTGACTCCCGGTTGGGAGGTGTATCGTGTAATGAACTCGTAGTCAAAAGCGAAATGGTAAGTCTCATCAAATAGACCAAAATTTTCAACCAAATCCCTTTTGAAGAAGAGCGATTGATTATGGATTTGCATCCCTTCCCATAGTTGTGCGTAGAAGCTGAAAGGGATGGTTTTTAATAATTCCAATACCCGATCCTGCGTATCTATCAAGTAAAGGTCGCCATATAATATATCTCCATTCGACTTCGATACCGCCTTGGCAAAATTCAAAAATGTTTCCGGGAAGTACACATCGTCCGAGTTTTGAAAGGCGATCCATTCACCCGAAGCCCTTTTTAATGCTTTATTCAATGCATCTACCTGGCCTTTATCTTTCTCGCTGACCCAAAAAGCAAGGTGTTTTTCGTACTTCCGCAGAATATCGACCGAGTGATCCGTGGATCCACCATCGATAACGATATATTCCAAATTAGGGTAACCCTGATTCAAAACACTTAAGATTGTTCTTTCCAGAAAATCTGCTTGATTATAGGAAGGGGTTATTATGGTCAGTTTCGGTGTTACAAGACCCGAAAAATCGGGGAGGTCTTTCTTATCCATCTGTTTCGAAACAAATTTCTTTAAAAGACCTGAATAGAGATTCAATGATTTCATCCCTTATATTTCTACTTTATCAATTAGTTTGACGATCTGGTCCAGCTCTGACTTCACGGCTTTTCGAAAATTCCGCAGTATCGATATGGGTGCATATTTTCCAAAATGGGCTTTACCTGGAATCTTGTATTGGGTATAATTCTCCAGTAAACTCTTGTAATTTCTGTGCATGATTTGCCAGCCCGGATGTTGTCCTAAACGGTGATGATCCGACCATACGGGGTGATAACCCTGTAAACCGGTGAAATCGATCGTAAAGAAATAAACCCCATTGACCGATGGCAATTGACGTTGCATGGTAAATTGGGTATAAGGCGTGTTGTTTAACCCCAGCCGCCAAAGCGGGTCTCGTATGATTCCCCAGGCTGGCACATGGATGGGAACGTAGTTTAACCATAATTGATCCAGGCACATTCCGTCACAGAGGTCGAAAAATGCACGATCTACCGTACGGGACGCCCACCAATCTAACAGCATTCTAACGGGTTCCGTATTTTTGGCCATCCATGCATTTGCATTAAACATCCCGATATTCAAAATTCTTTTGTCATCCAAGTTTCCATTGACGGGAAGTGGCTCAAGGATATTAGCCGTCAACAAAAAGTCTTGGTTCGGTTTTACCAGATCGTCTAGTGGTCGACAGACCAACGAAACCGGAGTAAGAAAAACCCATTCACTTCCTGTTTCCGATTGCTTAAACAAAAATTGTGCAAACCAGGGTCGAACAGCGTGAACGAATTCGAAATCGTAATAACGTTCACTCATTTCGGTCAAATAGGGTACACCAATTTCTTCGACAGGGATGATGTCATACGCAATAGCAGGGACGGAGAGAGGAGCACTGTCTGCGTAACCGATCACATATCGGGCAGTGGGATGATGCGTCCGAATACTATCCCCCAGCGCGATGGCTTCAGCGAGATGATAACGATTGCAAACGGTAAAAAAACTGATCAAAATGGTAATCTATTTTTGCTTAAGTAGTAATTCGAGTTTTTCAGCATGGCTATTTGGGTCGATACCTGTAATCGTAAACGGCATATCAATGCGTTTGAGATCCCAATTCACTTGATCAAATGGGAGGGAAAAATACCTGCTTACGATTTCAGTCGGTACGTTCAGGGCTGGCCATAAGCCTTTCGATTTCTTGTGCCAGTATATGTGATCATTTTCAAAGGCAACGCTACCAGATAGGAATTTATGTATCCCTCTTCTGTTTTTTTTAGTTAACGTAACAAAACGATCGATTTTTCGTAAAGAGCACCAACCGTTCTTATCCGACACATAATCATGTCCTTGCTTACACCAATAGTGAAGTTCGTTTTTTACAAATATTGTATTTCCAAGTAATAAAAGCATATACTCTGCCCAGCCGAATTGTTCGTAAAACTCTTCGCGAAGGGTTAATTGTGCAAAGGCTTTTTGCCCAGAAAAGTATTTGGGATCGAATCGGTAAAAGGTTGATTCAGGAAACAATTGCTGCACTTGCTCCTGGTACTGGTTCTCCCCACTTACGAAAACGAATGAAAATCCTTTTAATGTGTATATAGCCTGTTGGAGAAGACTTAAATCTTCTGCGGACCAGTAATTTTCCCAAACTGGTATAACAATCGTTGCTAGTTCACGCATCAGATGGTGTCAAATACATTGGACAGGTATTCGAATGGTTTTTTCAGCGATTTTCGAACGCGTTGGTATCGTAAAACCCGTGGTGGTTTGATATAAGCACAGGGGAATTTTCGATAATATTCCTGTCCATTTTCCCTCAAACGCTCCCCGTAGTAGTCGAAAAGTTCGTGTAAATCAGGCCGCTGGGCCATTTCGAAACGATCCTGATATTTAGACAAAATTTGGGGTTTGGCAGGATCATAACCACTGTAATGAAAGAATATAAGCGAATGCTTTTGATTCACCTGAAATCCTTCGTCGTTTTTTGAAAAAGTCCGTTCGTGCAGGTTCCAATAGGCTGCGTTATAGCCTGGGTCACGTTCAATATGGACGTTTTCGATAAATACCGGTAAAAAGTTCATCCAATTTTGGTCCACGAAAAGTCCGTCGCACAAGGCGATTAAACATTCATAGGTCAGTTTTTCTTCCCACCATTTGACGAAGGAAGTCGTTCGTTCGTTTCTGTTGAATGCCACAAAGCCTAGATTATAGATCCCCGTATTCAAGTGGTGCAGTTCATTTGGCGTTTTCTGGTCCTCAATGGGGGAAAGAATATGGGGGGTGAGCACGGCATCGTGGTGATCCAGATTGGCGAGCAACTGGTGGAGGGGTTGGTAAACGATAATATCCGGATCAAAATAGATCACTTTATTAGCTTCCGGGTATTTCTCCCAAAAATATGAGAAATAAAAGGGTTTAACCGCCGTATTAAGTTCTGTGATATCGTAGCGATTACACATTTCATCGAAACCATCGATTCCGATACGATGTACTTCGATCAGCGGACATTTTGGTTGATATTTGGGTTCGAAGCTCACATGGTCGAGGCGGTCGACCAGCCCTACAAAAAAGTTTATTTCCGGATTCGTTTTTGCCAGCGATTCTCTTAGGGTGAGCGCTTGCGCCAGGTAATTTATGGAGCAAATCGTAAATGCAATCGTCATTGGTCCAGTTTCTCAGAAAGTCTTACGTTTAGATATTTCCGGATGATGGCCATGATTTTCTCTACACTGGGTCCTGTTTTGTGTCTTTCCAACACTTTTTCCCGGCCTTTTCTTCCTAGGGCAGTTCTTTCATTGGGGTCGAGGATCAATTGGATAATGGCCTCTGCCGCAGCGGGAATGTCGAGATAGGGGACGGTACGTCCGGCGTCGTTAGCGATCAATTCCGGTGCACCCCCTGCTCCTTGAAAACAGACTACGGGTGTTTCATTGAGTGCGGCTTCCATCACCACTAACGGATAGGGATCTTCCCTCGAACACAATAATAGGATATCAAAACGACTAATATAATCCAAGGCATGTGGGGTCGGGGGAATGAGAATAATTCGATCCGACAAGCCCATTTGGACAATGTCTCTTTGGATTAATTGATAGATAGCATGTTGCTCCCCGGCGCCCACCCACACAAAGTATACGGGTAACGGGGCTGTTTTTGATATGACGAAACTGGCAATCCAATTGAATATATCGTTTCCTTTACGCCATTCTGCGTTTCCGCAACCGCCAATGACAATGGCATCGCTGGGCAACTTATATTTCTCTTCCAGGAAGCCGTGGTTGGCGTTTTTGAAGTTTTCGTCGATATAGTCGTGATCAATCAAAGTGAGAATACTCACCGACTCCTTAGGAAAATTGAATTCTCGGATGTAAAAATCAGCGACGGCTTGTGAAACGGCAATCAGGTGATCTGTTTTCTGCAATAGGAACTCGAGTTCGTTCCGCTTCGCATACATATTGGCCGACATTTCCAGCTCATGGGCAAAGAGAATGACCGGCAAATGGTGAAGAAATTCTAATTCATTGAAATAGATTCCGGCGTTAGCGATAGAATTAATAAAGATCAGTCCAAAGTCATTGGCGTTGAGCTGCTGTTCAATAGCTTCGCGGCGTTTGTTTTTTGCACGACGTTGGAGGGTTTCTGAAAAGCCGATTTTACAAAGTAGTTTATCGCCCAGCGGACTAACCACATAGTGATCGTTTTTCGGCAACTTAATGGTAGGCAATACCGCTTCGAAATCCTTTGTAACCACCCCGCCATCGCACAAAAGAAGCTCCATTGGAACCCTTTTCTGTTTCAAAATTTTCAGTAGTTGGAGTAGCAATAATTGGCTTCCAGCTCTGTTGGCGTCGTGACTTACAAATAGAATTTTCTTATTCATTACTATTACCGTTATCCCGGCATGGTTTTCGTACAGCGGTGATCTTACAAAAGACTAGTATGCTTCGTAGCTAAGTTTCCCGGGTACCCTTTTTGCAGGAACGCCTACGTAAATACCCCATTCTTCTGAATCCTTGTTGAGGGAGGAGGCCATACCGAGCAGGGTGCCTTGTGCAATATTAGTATAATCCTTAATGGTTGAATTTACGCCAAAGAAACAATACGGATGAACGTGGCAATGTCCTGAAAGAACTACGTGCGAAGTAAAAAATACATGGTCGTCGATTCGGCCGTGATGGCCAATATGATTACCGCTCCACAGCACCACGTTATTACCTATCGTCGTAAAAGGTTGGATGGTATTATCTTCCAGGATAAAGCAGTTTTCACCGATTAGGGATTTATCATAAACGGTGGCTCTCGAACTGATGTAGGATATAAACGAATATCCTTTTTGCTTGGCTTCTAAATAAACTTTTTCTCTATTGCGGTTCATGTTCCTGGCGGTCATGGGCGCAAAAAAAGAAAAATCGGAAGGGGGGAAGACTTGTTCTATTTCCTCGAAAGCAACCACGGGAAGGCCTTTGAAACTGTTTTCAGTGATGTATTCTCTGTTAACAGCGAAAGCTACAACGTTATGTTCCGAATCGTTTTCAAGGTAAAAGTGAGCTAGTTCTGCCGTATCCAGAACACCGAAAATGATTACGTCTGCCATCCGTGTGGATTTTTGTCAATAGGTAAAGTTCAAACAAACAAACTTGGAAAATTTCCTGTAGAAAAGCAATTTTTATACCAGTTCGTAGTGTTGGAGTAGCTCCCGTACTTGGGACACGCTATTGAACATAAGCATATCTAGGATGGAAAGTCCCGGAACAAAGGGCTCTTGAAACTGGGGGTAGGGGGTAAGCCCCGCTTTTAAAAATGAGAGTTTGATTCCTTTTTCGGCGAAAATGCCCTTGTCGTAGAGAGCCATCCCGCCCTGGGGGTTAATATAATGCGTGGCTTTTTCCTGGATACAAATGTCAAGTATACGATCTTGCCCCTTTAAATGCGCATTGTCGTAAACCGTTGAAGAAGGGACGATCTCCGTTTGTAACTCTAAATAATTGCTGATTTTGACCAGCGCATTGTGGCAAAAATCACCCACATTTTCGGACTCGTATGCGAGTAAATCCACGAGTAAAGGGTAAATAACAGAAAAATAGGGGGCTTTTCGATACGCTTGTTCTACTGTTTTTAGCAGCTTATGCTGCCAATTGGTGTCACTGCTGAGCGTAATTTCCCTAATAAGTTTATTCTGACTGGCTTTTTGTAGGGGGATCGTGAAAAGGGCTGGCTGCCCATTAAACAGGAAGTTATTACGATTAATAAAACCTCGGTTGATATAATTTACATCGTCATAAATTACGAATTTGTCCACTGCCCCCAAGAGTTGAAAATAGCCGACATAGGGCAAAAAGTAGGGTTGCATGATAGCCAGTACCATAATTTTATAGAATGCGATCCGGAAGTAAAGGTTACTTCAGTTTTCTTAAATAATAATCTTCCCCAGGTACGATCATGTTTTTCATCGTCGTATCGGTTCCCAAACGGATATCTCCAGGTTGCGGTGCGATTACGTTTTTTGAGAAAAACAGGTAGTCAGCCTCTGGGGGAATGGGTCGTAAACCCTGCTCAAAAGGATTAATCGAAATTAACTTGCGGGTGAGTTTTCGTCCGTAAAGTGGATACTCAAAATCGTCATTGATAGTTCCTAATGCTACCGTCGCATCTTGAGGTACCAACGAATCGAATTTCGCATAAGCCGGATAGGTATCGGGTCGTGCAAAGGTCTGCATTTTTATCCGATCGGCTGTAAAAGCCGATTCATACCCATAAGCCGGTAGAGGTAAACAACGTATATTGAGGAATACGGCCATCAAAGCTGACAGACAGCCCGCGAATACGATAAAACCGATGTAGCCTTTCCAAATCACTCGATTAGGACGCAGGATGGAGAAGGTACGGGTAGAGAATAAGAGCATCAAAAATAAGGCACCGAAGACACCGGTTTCGATAAAATAACGGCCTTTAAACGGGTCATAAGGAGCTGAATACGATAGCGCCAAAAAGTGAAGAATAAAGGCGATCGATAAGAACCAATGCGGTCTCGACCAAACAATTCTGAAAAATACCAGTACAATCATGGGTATTATCAGGGCAAACCCGAAAATACCCCAATATGGATTTGCATTGTAAAATTCAAATCGACGCTGAAAACTAAAAGGGACAATTGAAAAGTCGGTTTCTTCATCCAGCCTCATTTTCAATTTGTCTTCTAGAATGACCAGTGGTTTACGCATCACTTTATTGAGGTCATATCCCCACTGCGCATTTCGAAGACCGTCCAAATTGGCAAAATCATAGGCGTATCGCACCACGTTTCTGCTCCCTTGTTCAAACAGATTATTCAAGCTCCCAGCTCGTTCAACGGATTGATGTTTGAGGGCTGTAGGAGGGCCAATGGGGTGTCCAAAAACTTTGATATTGGTGAGGTAGCCCGTCGGTAGGGTATAAACGATAAGCGCGACTATTATGGACAACGCCAATTTTATAAAACGGTTTTTAAAAACGGTAAAATCAGGTGATAGAAATACCGTATAAAGCATGATGATGAATATCGACGGGAAGAGCAGGACGAATGTAATTTTGTGGCCTAAAGCGATGCCGAATGTCATTCCTGCCAAATACAAATAGTGGTTCGATTTGGTCGTATGGTAAGAAAAAAGGAAGTATAACAGGCAAGACATGTAGGCCGTCAGGACAATATCGGTCTCTGTCGTAACGGCTTGCATCAAGAAATTGAGAAACATACTGTAGGATAACGCACAAAACAAACTGGCCGTAAAGTTTCTGCCTATACGTTGTACAATGGCAAACACAGCCACGATGGTTATCCAATAGGAAGAATGGTGAATGAGTTTAAAGGCATTTTCAATTTTACCACTGATGAGGTAGGTGAAAATGTGTATACCGGTGAGACTTTTTGGATACGTATCCATGTTCCAATTAGTCCCGCCGAAATGTTTCATGTTCCCATGTTGTATGTATCGAAGAGGTCGATTGAGGTGCCCCGTCATACTGTCCCATTCATTGGGTACCGTGAATAAGACCAGTGCAAAATTGGTGACGGCAATAATGGCCAAAGTGCCTATAAGTAGTGCGAAAAGGAACTTTAAGTAGGGGTTTAAATCTTTGAACCATGTCCTCATCCAAGCGGCACGATTACGAAACACCTGTCGAACGGAAAAGGGTTCATGGGTGCAAAATTTAGACCATAGGGCATAATGGATTCCGATGGCGAGATAAACCCCGACGATCCAGGCACCTGTATTGGCCGTAAGATTGAGTGGTGAGAGAAGAAAACCCACTGGAACAATACTTCCAACAAACAATAGGAAGCACAGAACCAAAAATTCAGATAAAGAGGGCGCCGATATACGTTTGGCAGTGATTCCAACCAGGTAAACAAATACTAAAAAGGCAAGCCAATAGAGTACGATCATTATTAAAATTCTTTACAGTATAGCCGAATGGATGGTACTATTGATCCCTGTAGCAATTTCTACTGCTTTTTCCTCTTCCAGTCCTACAAAAAGCGGCAATGCTAACACCCTTGACGAAATGCTTTCAGAAACCGGGCATGCATAGTGCTCGGGCACGAATGACAGTGTGTTGAGCGATGGATGAAAGTACCTTCTACACCCGATCCCGTTACTCAGCAACGCCTGCTGCGCTTCCAATAGCATTTTTTCAGAAGGGAAAATAACTGGGTAATACGAATAGTTATATTCGATTTCCGCAGCCAATTTTGGTTTTTTCAATATTTCCCAATCCAGTTCCCGGTCATACCAGGAAAAAATTTGCCGGCGATAATGAATAATCTCAGGGACATGTGGCAGGTTGCAAAGCCCCATCGCCGCATGAAATTCTGAATTTTTTCCGTTAATACCAGCATAAAAATAGTGATCATCTCCTTTATGACCAAAAGCCCTTAGTAGATGTAGCTTATGGTCGAGTTCTTGGTGTGGAGTGACTAACAAACCGCCCTCTACCGAATGAAATACCTTGGTAGCATGTAGGCTGCATGTTGAAATATCGCCATATAAGAGGAGTGATTTTCCCTTATACGTTACGCCAAAGCTATGGGCTGCATCATAAATGACCTTTAAGTTGTGGCGTTTTGCGATTTGGTCAATTTTTTCAATGGCACATGGATTCCCGTAAACGTGTGTTGCGAGAATCGCTGTGGTGGCCGGTGTGATGGCCGCTTCTATCAAATCCGGATTTATATTCAACGTTTCCGGGTCGATATCGACGAATACCGGTTTGCAATTGTTCCAGATGATGACGTTAGAAGTAGCGCAATAAGAGAAGGGTGTCGTAATTACTTCCCCTTTAATTTCGAGCGCTTTAAGTGCTATTTGTAACACGATCGTACCGTTACTGCAATAATAAAGGTATTGAGCTCCGGTATAAGCCTTGAGCTTATCTTCGAGTTCTTGCAGCAAGGGACCGTTATTGGTCAGATGAACGCTTTCCCAGATTTGATCGATATATTTTAGATATTCTGCTTTATCGGGGAGAAACGACTTCGTTACATTAATCATTTGTTACAGGCTCAGTTTGGGAAATCGTAAATTTCAGCTGTGGGCGTATATAACCCGGCCATTTCCCATACCAGGTAACACCTTCACGATAGTCCTGAATATCAAATGAAATTATTTCTTCCAGGTTGAATAGTACTTGACTGGTATCCTTTACCATCATTACTGAAATCACATAACTTCCGTCATTTAGAAAATTTCCGGGGATTTCGCAAACGGCTTCCACGATTCCCTTAGAGAAAGTTTGTGCCTTTGTACCCACATTAAAAATGCATTCTCCCGTATAAGCATAGAGGTGTATGCTGAGATTTAACATCGCATTATCCTCATAGTTCCAAAACTCGCAAACCAGTTTCATCGACGTGCGAACATCGATGTGAAGCAGACCGTCGAGGTAATTGGGAACCAGTTTCACACATTTCATGCGAACCTGGTCATTACCGGGTGCGTTGGAAGGGTCGTCCCAAACATGTTCCAAGCTTTTTTGAGAAACGCGACTCAAATAGGTACTGACAATATGGGTCGTGTCACCGTGTTCTAATAACCTCCCTTTTTCAAAATAGAAGGCTTTGTTACAAAGTGATTGGACGGCTGTAAGATTGTGGCTTACGAAGAGGATGGTTCTTCCGCTTTCGGAAACATCCCTCATTTTCCCGAGACTTTTCTTTTGGAACTCGGCGTCACCAACGGCTAATACTTCGTCAACGATCAGTATTTCCGGTTCTAAATGAGCCGCAATAGCAAACCCCAAGCGAACGTACATCCCGGAGGAATATCTCTTAACAGGGGTGTCGAGAAAGCGCTCAACACCGGCAAAATCCACGATGGCGTCAAAGGATTTCTTAATTTCCTGGCGTGTCATGCCTAAGACAGAGCCGTTGAGATAGATATTTTCACGACCTGTAAGTTCAGGGTGAAACCCAGTCCCCACTTCCAATAAGCTGGCGACGCGCCCCTTGATATTTACCCGACCCGATGTGGGTTCTGTAATCCTACTTAAAACCTTTAGTAAGGTTGACTTACCCGCTCCGTTGTGTCCCACAATTCCCACTCGATCCCCACGCTCAATTTCAAAACTCACATCCCTTAACGCCCAAAATTCTTCCCGAGTATTCGCTTGGTTTTCCAAATTATTTCTCGAAAACAACCGCCTGCTGGTTTCAGAAAACCAATCCCGGATGGTACCTCCAGACCGTTGGTTCTTGTGGTCGATGATGTACTTTTTGCTAATATTTTCAGCTACAATTACAGGCATATTCTCTATCAGGGAGTCTCAATTTTAGAGATGGTCAACGAAACTGCTTTCTTTTTTACGGAAGTATGTCACAGACAATACTAAGGCTATCGTCGAAATAATAATGGTACTATATAGGCTCCTAATATCAAAATAGGCATTGTTTCCCAATAAACACCAACGGAATCCGTCCACCAGACTGACGATCGGATTCAACAGATGGTATTTGTAGTACCAGGTACCAGCCACCATCTGACTACTGTACGCAATTGGACATGCGTAGATTCCTACTTGAACAATAAAGGGAATCAATTGCGCGATGTCTCTGAAACGCACATTAACCGCTGCAAAAAATAGGCCAAAGCCAAAAGCGGTCATAAAGGTAAGTAAAATAAAGAAGGGGAGATATACAATATTACTAGACGGCCAATAGGAATAGCCGACGATACTGATGAGTAAATACAATACGAAAGCAATCAGAAAATCTACCAAACCGACCGATACAGCGCTAAGGGGCATTATCAATCGGGGGAAATAAACCTTAGCTACCAGGTTTGAGTTGAGGGTTATACTATTGCTGATCTGTACAAAGGTATTGGAGAAAAAGGTCCAAATCGTAATACCTCCCAAAACCATAAGCGGGTAGGGCACTCCTTCATCGGGTTTCAACTTGGCAACCACACTGAAGGCGATGGTCATTACGATCATCGTGGCTAATGGCCTGATGACACTCCAGGCAATGCCCAAAAGTGTTTGTTTATAGCGAACGGAGATGTCCCGCTTGGAAAGGATCCACAACAACTGGCGGTGTTCCCACAAGTCCTTCCAATACTCTTTTACACTACTTCCTGGTTTGATGGTAATGTTTCTCGCCATCTTATTGTTCTAGTTCCACAAATTTAGGCTCGGCTCTCTTTTTTTTCTCCCTGACAGCCTCTTCGTATGCTGATTTAAAATAGACGTATATCAGGGCGAAAAGTAACCCCAGTAAAGCCCCGATTTGTTTGCGTTTCCCCGGGTCATAAGTCAAGTCGAGTGGACGTTTAATCGGTTCAACTATTGTAAAAAGGGGCGCTTCTCGCACCAATGACACCCGCGTTTGTTCAGCACCCGCTAGTGCTTCCAGATATAGCCTTTGAATAAATTCATTATCCCGGGTGAGTTTCGATAGACGAGCGGGGGTCTCTACTTCTACCGAGTAAATACTCTGATCGGTCGCACGGGCAAGTGTTGTTTCTGAACCAGCCAGTTTTCTACCCAAGGAGTCGGCCCTTTTTTCAAGTAATGATAGTGTTTTTCGAGTTTTGGTCGTCTGGATTTCCGCATAAAATTCGTCAACGGTCTCCAGAAGGGTGTTAGCCCAAATGGTGGATAAATTTTCGTTAATGGTAGTTACCGTGAGGGTCATGAACGACGATTTCCTACCTAATTCGTCAATTTGTGTCGCATCTGAAATATCTTCGATGACGTCGTTAAGTACCCGCCTTTCGTCGATGGTCATGCTGTCCACATGATTCGTTTTAAACTTGAAATCATGCCAATGGGTAGCTTTTTCCCAACGGTCGTTTTTGATATTACTCGAATCAATGTAAAAGTTGGCCATGAGAACATCTTTCCCGTTGACCTGTACCGTTTTCATTAAAGCTCTTTCTAAAACGGGACTTGATTTCACCCAAATGAAAAAGTTTTCGCCGGTGAATATGTTGGCATCAGCAGAACCACCCATTCCGAAAAAGTTGCCCAAACCTGCCGGTAAACCACTGCTGGATCCGGCGGTTCCCAGGTTAAATACAACTTCTGCGACATAAGAGGGTGGTTTCTTTAAGTAAATGTCTAATCCCCATCCTATGATCAAGCCGAGTAATGTAATTGAAACGACATGCTTCCAACTCTTTAGCACCGCATCTTTGGCCGCTAAGAGCCCGATAATTACGTCCTTTAGCGTAAATTGTTCTTCTGTAGCTCCTTGATATTGATTGGACATAGAAGATGCTAGTTAGAAATGTTACGGAATGCGAGAACAGACAAAATCAATGTCATCAAAGTAGACGACACTTGAACCCCCAGGTTAAGCAATTGCAACGGCGTCATTTCGTTTCCAGCCTTCACAGGTACATAGATCTCGGAACCGGGCTGTACCTTGGGATAAATGTTGAATACCAAGAATCTCCGAGTCCGGTCCACCGAACCATTGGGGTATTTTATCCAGGATGAACGTCGCAAAGATGCTTTTGTAAAACCCCCTGACTGAGAAATGAAATCCAGGAAACTCATACCGTCGTTATACTTAACAGTGGTGGGATAAAGTACTTCTCCCTGTACCTGCACCGTTTCCAGGCGTTTCGGAATTCGAATCACGTCTCCTGCCTGGACAATCAAATCTTCTTTTGAACCAGGACTTCTAAGAATCCGGGCCATATTAATCCCTATATTTTCTTGTTTAGAAGCCCCTTCAATCGCGCCGACCCCCGTGCCTGATAACAGTCCTTGTGTAATGGAAGCTTCCGCTTCAGCGGCTTCAAGTGCGTCAGCGTCCGGCAATACCGAGGTGCGGAGCAGCGTTGCACCCGGAAGATAAGCCAACTCAGTCAGCCCTCCCGCTCTCCTTACGATATCACTGATTTTATCGTTGCGGTTAATGATGGGATAGGTACCTTCACGAAGTACACCATCGCCTTCCACCCTAACATATTGTTGTTCTTTGTATGCAGGGGATTTCCCTACAATGACTTCGTCAAAAGGCCAAAGAACGATTTCATCCGCTCGAATGCTCAGGTCTTTGTTAAGACTTACCGTAAATACTTCGGCAATTTGCGCATCCGCGAATTTAGCATCGACATCCCTTTTGCGGCGGGAAATCTGTATATTATTTAAGTCAGCCGACTCCTTCAAGCCATCGGCTTTGACAATCAAATCCTCCAAGGTCATATTAGCTATATATGGGAAAACACCGTTGTTTTCCCCAAAAGCACGATTATTAACCTCCCCGGTTATCGACACCGTAGCTTGTTCAGTCATTTCATAAATGGACGGTACGTGAATAACGTCCAATCGCTGTAGTTGTAGATCAGGGATCTGTCCGTTGAGAATTCCGCTCAAATTGACGGAGAGGTTCTCTATACTTTGGTCAGGTCGTGTCCGACTGATCTGAACCCTACCTGGAAACGCATCCTCACGTAGGCCTTGAACAGTCTCAATGAGTTTTTTCAAGGTTGGATTATTTTCCAAAGAGTAATCTCCCGGCCGCATGATCGCACCTTCGATGGTGATCATATTTTCAAAACGGTCAAGCACCGGACTAATCGTTATCAAATCACCCGATTTTAATTCAAAACCTTCCGCTTCATGTTCGTTGACGTCGATGATTTTCCGCTCTTTGGAGGTATAGCGCAATATCCTATACTGGGCACGATAGGCATCGTCCGTAAACCCTCCTGCGAAACGGAAAAGATCAGACAAGGTTTCACCATCCTTTAATTCATATATTCCAGGTTTCTTGATATTCCCTTCAATTTCTACCCTAGTTTTATAATATCCGACTACGATGCGGTCATTATCTTGAACGAGTACATTGTTACTTAATTTCCCCGTCATGAAATATTCATAGGTATCGATGGTAGCGATTTCTTCGTTGTTTCGAACCACTTTTATATCACGGAATGTACCGATTTCGTTTGGCCCCCCGGCTAGATATAAGGCGTTGAAGGCAGTGTGTAAGGAAGTCAATTCGTAAGCGGCAGGGAACATAACCTCTCCGGTTACGTATACTTGAACCGCACGAACCTCCGTTAAAGACACCTTCAGGGTCGATCGAGGTGGGGCTCCTCCTTGACCCAGCAAGTGGGGATTGTAGGGCGCATACCGTCCAATTAAAATTTTAGTAATCTCATCGATATTTTTTCCCAGTACATATACATTGCCTATACGTGGGAGCGAAATGTATCCGTCTCGGTTAACGGTAACCGTTTGCGGAGGTTGTTGGGTATTCCCATAAATGGATATCTCCAGCTGGTCGCCTGGCCCTACCACATAGCTTACCGGAGTTGCGATGGGTTGATTCGAGAGCGGATTAAAGGCAGTTTGCGAGAATTGTTTATGACCAAATATTTTATTCCGAAATTCCTGTAAAGCAGCGGCAGCCGAATCCGCTGGGGAAATGGTATCGTTCGATGCGTTGGGTGGAATGAGTTTGTTTTGGCTGGAATCCTGCCCTTGAATATTCTGGTTGCCGGTGTTGGTCCCCTGCTGATTGGTGACGTTTCCTGTATCCGCCCCCGGTGGTAAAGCATTACCTCCAGGAATCCCCTGACCAGAGACGGGAATGGACTGTCCGGAAGGTACTCCACCCGGAATGCCAACCTGAGCCGAAACCGTAACGGTTGCCAACAGGCTCATACAGATAATTCCATAACTTAATAGGAGGAAACTTCGCTTTATTGCTGCTAACATAACAAAAGGTTAGAATCGTATCTAAACAATTTAAGAGACCAGTGTGGTTATAAGAATCGGACTTTGCTATTAACGAAATGAATAAATATACCTGTATATTTGAAGACTTAGCTATTTTTCGGTTCGACAAAGTAAATTAGATTTTTCCTATTTTTAAAGGATTCCTTTGTTTTCCGGAGGGTACTCCTTATTATTTTGCGGCGGTAAAATAATCAACCGGGTTATTTTACAAACGGTCAAGAGTATAATTATATAGTCAGGCAGATATTTTCGATTATGGCAGAAAGTAAGCAGGTGAGGTACGATGACGATAGTATTAGATCCCTCGATTGGAAGGAGCATATCCGTCTTAGACCGGGGATGTATATTGGGAAGTTAGGAGACGGTGCCTCTGTCGACGACGGTATCTATGTGCTGGTGAAGGAAATAATCGATAACTCCATCGACGAACATATGATGGGGTATGGTAAAGTAATCGATCTAAAGATATCTGAACATCGGGTCGAAGTAAGGGACTACGGTCGAGGAATACCCCTTGGTAAGGTCATCGACTGTGTATCTAAAATCAATACAGGCGGGAAATACGATTCGGGTGCGTTTCAGAAGTCAGTCGGACTCAATGGGGTAGGTACCAAAGCAGTCAATGCCCTCTCAAGTTATTTTAAGGTTCAATCCATACGAGACGGTAAAACAAAATGGGCTGAATTTTCGCAAGGAGAATTGATACGCGAGTCGGGAGAGGAATCTTCCTCTCTACGCAACGGAACGCATATCGTATTTGAGCCTGACAATACCGTTTTCAAAAATTTCCGCTATATCCCACAGTACCTTCAGAATATGATCTGGAATTACTGTTATTTAAACGCGGGCCTTACCATTAATTTCAATGGGCAAAAATATTTCTCGCAAAATGGTCTGCTCGACCTTATGCAAAATAAGACGGACGCCGAAGCGATTCGATACCCCATTATACATCTGAAAGGCGACGACATCGAGATTGCCCTCACCCACGGAAATCAATATGGGGAGGAATACTACTCCTTTGTGAACGGACAATATACGACGCAAGGGGGTACGCATCTAGCAGCATTCAGGGAAGCCGTGGTCAGAACGATACGGGAGCATTTCGGTAAAGATTATGCACCCGAAGATGTTCGATCGTCTATTGTGGCTGCCATCGCGATCCGGGTGCAGGAGCCCGTATTTGAATCTCAGACTAAAACTAAACTGGGTTCCACAACCATCAGTCCCGATCCATCCAGCACAACTGTTAGGACCTTTGTCAATGATTTTTTAAAAGAACGACTCGACAACTATTTACACATGCATCCAGAAATTAGGGATGCGATCAAAAAACGGATAGAGCAGTCGGAACGGGAGCGAAAGGAATTAGCAGGTATTAAAAAACTCGCTAATGAACGCGCTAAGAAAGCCAACCTTCACAATCGAAAATTGAGGGACTGTCGGATTCATTTCACCGATGAAAAAAATGAACTCCATAAAATGACGACCCTATTTCTAACGGAGGGGGATTCGGCAAGTGGTTCGATCACGAAATCAAGAGACGTAAATACGCAAGCAGTTTTTAGTTTAAGAGGTAAACCCTTGAATTGCTATGGTTTAACAAAAAAGGTGGTTTACGAGAATGAGGAATTTAACCTGCTACAACACGCCCTTGATATAGAGGGAGGTATGGAGGGCTTACGCTATAACCGGATTGTGATCGCAACCGACGCCGATGTCGACGGAATGCATATCCGGCTCCTGCTTATGACCTTCTTTTTGCAGTTTTTCCCTGACCTGGTCCGAAATGGGCACCTTTTCATTTTGGAAACACCCCTTTTCCGGGTGAGAAACAAGAAAGAAACGATTTATTGTTATTCAGAAGCCGAGAAAAAAGCGGCTATCGAAAAATTGGGAGGAAAACCTGAAATCACCCGTTTTAAAGGACTGGGTGAAATTTCTCCCGAAGAATTTGGGAAGTTTATCGGTGAAGACATGAGACTAGAGCCCATCTTCCTCGACAAGACCGATTCGATAGCGAAGATCCTTGAATATTATATGGGTAAAAATACCCCTGACCGCCAACGGAATATTATCGAAAATCTTCGAATCGAGAAAAATACCGAAGAACTTATCGGCGCTGCCTAAGGGAACAGCGTCAAAAAAAGGTGAGCTCAATTTAATAAAGTAGTATAAAACGTGAAATTAAAGCAAATCCGAGAAAAGATCGACGCTATAGACGACGAGCTACTGGTCTTGCTCAACAAGCGAATGGAGCTGGTGAGAGAGGTAGGGCTTTTGAAACAAGCGGAGAGAAGTGTGATATACCGACCCGAAAGGGAAAAAGAAATTTTAGAAAGGTTAATCTCTAATAACAAAGGGCTGCTCACCCCTCCGGCCATAGAAGCTATCTTCTTAGAAATATTTTCAGTATCCCGGAATCTCGAATTGCCTCAACGGGTAGCGTTCCTAGGCCCGGAAGGTAGTTTTACCCATCAAGCGGCTGAAAGTCGCTTTGGGGGAATGGGCGAGTACCTGGTATTACCAACGATCCGTTCGGTCTTCGATAGTGTCGAAACCGGTAGAGCTGCTTTTGGGGTGGTCCCCATCGAGAATAACCAGGAAGGCATTGTCCCTGAAACCGTCGATTTGCTCCGCGAGAAAGAGCTGATGATTGCTGCCGAAATCTATTTGAGCATACATTTTACGTTAGTGTCAAAATGTGATTCTGTGAAAGACATAAAAAAAATCTTTTCCAAGGACATCGCATTTCGGCAATGTAGTACCTTCTTACGGGAGTATTTTGATGCCAACGAAGTAGAGCTGGTACCCGTCGATTCAACCTCCAAAGCTGCTAAAATGGCAGCGGAGGAAGAAAACTCAGCAGCCATTTGCTCTAGTATTTCAGCTAAATTGATGAATCTGCCCGTGCTGTTCGACAATATCGAAAACAGTGACCAGAATCGGACTCGCTTTCTGATACTGGGTAAAGATTTTATAAACCAACCCTCTGATAACGATAAAACCACGATTATTGCCAATTTACCTCACACCAATACACCCGGCGTTCTCTATCGTTTTTTGAAGGATTTCAACGATAGGGGTATCAATCTAACGAAAATCGAAAGTCGCCCAACCCGAAATGGTTCGGATTTTGGATTTTGGTTTTTCGTGGAATTTGAAGGTAATCGATACGACCCTCCCATTGCGGAAATAATGGATAAACACAAAGGAGATTTAAAATGGCTGGGAAGTTACGTACGAATGGGGTGATACCTAAAAAATGGCAACAATGCCTATCGATCATTTTTATTAGTTCACTCGGGTTTAATCAGGTCATGGGTCAATCCGATTCGATTAGGGTAATGGAATTGGACCAAGTTACCGTCAGTGCCTATGGTAGTTCGAAAAATTTATTGGAGAGTACCGCTTCGGTAGGATTGGTCACTCCGGTCGTTTTACAACGTTTTGCGCCCACCACGTGGACCAATGCCGTTAATACCATCGCAGGGGTACGTATGGAAGAACGTTCACCGGGGAGTTATCGATTTTCGGTCCGGGGTAGCACCCTACGCGCACCCTTTGGAATCCGAAATGTCAAATTCTATTGGAATGGTATTCCTTTTACCGACGTCAATGGAAATACCTTCCTTAATGTCCTTGATTTTGAGGCGGTTAACCGTATGGAAATTATCAAAGGACCTGGAAGTAGTCTCTATGGAGCTGGAACCGGTGGCGTCGTATTGATGTATAGCAGGCCTGGGGAAGCCGGCCGGGGAGCCGTTAGCCAAAGTGTAGGATGGGGGGGATACGATTTTTTCCACCACAACACAAACATACAGATCGGCCAAATGCGTATACAATACGGTCATCAACAGGCTGAGGGTTATCGTAACCAAAGCGCAATGAGGAGGGAAGGAATTAGTTTTAGTACACGAGAAAAGATAGGTGAGAAAGGCACATTGTCGATTCTCGGGTCCTATTCCGATCTATGGTATCAAACACCGGGTGGGTTGAATCAGACACAAATGGAAGAAAATCCAAGGCAAGCCCGTCAAGCTACTCCTACCTTACCGGGGAGTGAAGCACAAAATGCCCGTATTTCCTCAAAATATTTGTTTTTGGGTGCTGCCTATGGTCTAAAACTATCCGATGCTTGGTCACAAGAAACCAGTTTATATGTAACGACCAACAATTTTGCCAATCCTTTTATTTCTAATTATGAAAAGCGTGAGGAACACGGCCTAGGAGGTCGAAGCTCCTGGAATTATCAAGTGCATCACGGTAATATTCGTGTCGTGGGAATCAGCGGTTTCGAGTGGCAGACGGGCCGATCGGTTCAGCGTAACTACGATAATTTGGGCGGAGATCCCGGACCCCAACAAACGTCAGAAGACATTACCGCAGTACAAGGTTCCGTTTTCACCCAATGGGAAGTAACGCTCCCCGCGCAATTCACCATGACGGGGGGATTGAGCTACTCAGTCGCCAAGTTTCGCCACGAAACTTATTTTCCAGAGCCCTATGAAAACCTAACCAAAACCTTTGATGGTGCCTTTATGCCGCGGTTTGCGCTAAATAAGGTCTTCAACGATAAATGGTCGGTGACCGGTTCGGTCAGTAGGGGGTTTTCCCCACCTACTTTGCAGGAAGTAAGACCGTCCGCAGGAGGATTTCGTAGGGATTTAGAGGCGGAGACAGGCCTTAACAATGAGCTCACCTTCCGTTATCTCAACTATAAGTGGCTCGCGGAAGTAAGTGCTTATCATTTTGGTCTAAACCAGACCATTGTAAACCGTACGGATGATCAGGGATCCGATTACTTTGTAAATGCTGGTAAAACCCGACAAAGCGGGGTCGAATGGCGAGTCGAATATACGCTCGGCCAAGGTGCTCAAACGAGCAGCAATTTAAAGCTTTGGCATACGGGAACTTACACCCATTATACGTTTAAGGACTATTGGTCGGGAGAAAACGACTTATCCGGCCATTTTCTACCTGGCGTTCCGCGTTTTGAACAAAGTACCGGAGTCGACTGGATGCTTTCAGGGGGAATCAGGGTGTCAGGTACTTATCAATACGGAGGAAGTTTTTACCTAAATGACCTGAATGCGGTAGAAAATAGTCCCTACCATCGGATCAACCTTCGCGCCGCCTGGTACCGGACCTGGGGAAGTCATTTGTTTACGGAACTAAATGTCTCTGCTGAAAAAGTATTTGCGGATATCTATTCATTGGGCTACGATTTGAACGCCTTCGGAAATCGTTTCTACAATCCTGCCCCTAAGGAAAATGCATATGGGGGCGTTAAGATTGGTTGGAAATGGTAGGAGAGGCCTCCTAATTTACGGTAAAGTACTTTAAACACGAAAAAGCCACCGATCGTAGGTAAATAGATCGGTGGCTTTTTCGGTGTGAAAGGACCCCTACGCGGAGGTCTCTGTTTCTTTTTTACCGGTATAACGAACAAAAATGGTAAGCCAAGATCGTCTCGCTAAACGGAATATCACTGGGGTTAATATGATGAACAGGGGAATTAACCAAAGGATAAGTTCGACGATATCGAGGTTAAACCAGCGTAAGCCTAGCGGGACGACTGCAATGACAATGGCCGTATAAAAACCGTAGCTCATGTACATGGCACCGTAGTAGAATCCCGGTTCAGGCATAAAACTTTGTCCACAGTGTGAACAATTTTTGTTCATTTTATCAAATTCCCGGACGGGGAAATAAGCGCTATTGTGTTTAAAAAACTGTCCTTCATGACAGCGTGGGCACCGGTTAAAAAACACACTGTAGAGCCGACTTCTTTTTAACATGACGATTTGGTTTTCAATGTTTGCAAAACTGATACAGCGGTAGTTTATTTCGCTGAGTCAGGTGCGGGATCTTCGTAATTCGGTCCCGAGGGGACATTACAAAGGCGCTTTGAAAGGTTCACCACAGTATCGTGTAACCTTTACGTCGGAATAATTGTGTACAACATTCTTTAAGGAAATTGTACTTACCGGCGGGTATTGCCCAGCAAATTTTCCTATTGCTGGCATAGCGTCTGTAAAATCCAGAGCGGAATTCGTGCTCCACCCGATTATGTTAGTTACTGTCAACTACAGCTTTTTTGCAAATGTACGAATCCTTGGGCGCATAGAGAATAGAGAAAAGAGCGAAATAGTTGCACTTATCGCCGAGTGCTCGCCTACTTTGTGCCGATGGTTTTTATGAGCATTCCCCGGGTCAACCGTGCATTAACGTCCATACCGTTCAAAATGGAAAGTTCCTCTATACGGTTGGAAGGCATATTCAAAGCCTGCATCACTTGTTTAAAAGTCCCATCTTGTGGTACCGTTTTGATGATGATTCTCTCTGGTTTACGATTAATTTTGGAGGCATCCGTCAATGCCCGGAACCCATTAGCAACAGATTTGAAGGTATTGAATTGATTATTAAAGTCGGATTGATAACTCATCCCATGTAAGACGTACATTACCTTATTGTATTCAATTATCCAGGTTGCAATCTGTACGGTTGTTTTCGGGTCTGCTGTCGTTTGCCCCTGTTCTTGGGCCTGCTGACTGATCATGACCATGGCCGGGTTGCCATTGATCGTCTGTTTTGTACTCTCAAGAACTTTAAAATTATATTGTTTGACCATGTTTTGGGCGACCTCCTCCAGGGTGTTTCCGGAGCCTAAGGTTAACATCATGAGGGCTTTTCCATTGCTTGGTGCCATTTGAAATTGTATCGGCGAATTTTCGTATTGCCAACCCTTGGGAACGGGAAACTGAAAACGCAGTTCAGGATGGTAGAACGCGTTGTTTTCCACATATCCTTGTCGAGGGTCTTCACCATAAACGATGCCGTCGATACGACGTAAATATTGGTCCCGGTTGACGGCATAATTTCCAGGATTTTTGCTTTGATAGTCCTTAGCAAGTTGTTGAACTCGCTCGAAGCGGTCTCCGGGGTCAGGGTGAGTCGACATAAAATTGGGTATGCTTTGGCCACTTTTATCGCTCAACCGTTTCAGAGTCCCAAAGAATTGAGCCATTTGTACGGCGTCATAGCCTATTTTGCTGGAATAGGAAACTCCGATTTCATCCGATTCTGTTTCGTGTGCACGGCTATAGGTTAACATTAATAATTGCAAGCCTTGAACGGCACTTTCGCCCATTGCTCGCACTTGAGGGGAAAGTATCATTCCTGCCATCAAAGCGCCCTGTCCTAAGATTTGGGAGGTTTGTTGGCGAGCCGAATGACGAGCAGTGATATGTCCAATCTCATGTCCAAGTACCCCAGCAAATTCGGCTTCGTTGTTGAAGTGTGCCATGATACCGCGGGTGAAATACACATACCCTCCCGGAACGGCAAAAGCATTCACCACCGGTGAGTCGACAATATAAAACTGATAGGGTAAATCAGGGCGATGAGAAATCTTCGCCATAGCCATCCCCTTTTCCGAAATAAAGTCTTGAAGTTTTTTGTCCTCGTAAATCCCCATCGTAGCAACGATCGATGGGTGAGACTCGGCCCCCAGGGCGATCTCCCTTTCTTCGGACATAAATACGATTTCTTTTTTTCCGGTAACAGGATTGACCGAACAACTGTAAAAAACAGACGTTGTTGTCAATAGGAATAATGCTGGGATATACTTCAAAAGCCTTTTCATGGGATGCGATGTGAAATAATGTCAGTTCAAAGATTCTTAGCTCGTTGGGTGTACTCCTAATTTGATACGAAAATAAGGGAAAATAGTAACGATTAAGCGAGGACCTTTGGTAAAAGAATGGTATCCGTCCCTTTAATGTTCGTAACAACGTAACAGGTTATTGGTGAAAACCTGTAATTTGCACTCATTTACGAGGTGAATTTTACAAGGAATAGTGTGTATGGTAAACGTGTCGAAAAGAAAAAAGGTATACAGTTACCTACCGGGGTTTTTAAATAGAATTGATTTTTTGGGGATATTCGAAAAGGATCCGTTCGGCAATTCTTTGCTGTTGAAAAGGCTGATGATTTTCGTGTTGGGGTGGTTTACTTATTACCGTCTCACGGCAGTTAATCGGTTGAAAATAGAAGGGATGGAACACTTGGCCAAACTCCCTGATCAGGGTGTATTGTTCCTTTCCAATCATCAGACTTACTTTGCCGATGTAATGTCGTTTTACCACGTTTTTTGTGCGTCTAAATGGGGGTATCAAAATACCGTTTCCCCTCCATTTTACCTGTTTTCGCCCCGGGCACGGATGTATTATGTCGCCGCAGCTGAGACGATGAAGGAGGGGGGGATTCTTCCGAAGATATTTACGACTGTTGGGGCCATTTTGGTACAGCGCTCCTGGCGTGCGAAGGGAGAAAATGTTAAACGTGAACTGGATAACCGAGGCCAGGAAAACATTGCGAAAGGATTGGAACATGGGTGGGTTATAAGTTTTCCCCAAGGAACTACCAAACCTTTCGCCCCCGTGCGGAAAGGGACAGCCTATTTGATAAAGGAAAATAACCCTATCATTGTACCGATCGTGATCAACGGTTTTAGAAGGGCTTTTGATAAGAAGGGGTTGCGGTTTAAAAAGCGAAACACCTTGTTAACCGTCAAAATTCAACCGCCCATGGAATACGATCCTAACGATACGGTGGAAGAACTGGTTGAAAAAATAACCGTAGCCATTCAACAGACTCCTCCCGACTTCGCACAGGGCAATCAAGCCGGATCCTAACGGGTTGATTAAAAAAATATTCAGAAATAATGCCGGATATTTTGTTTTTGACAAATTGAAAAACTACTTTTGCGCTCTGTTTTCTAAAAACCGATAATTTAAGCCACAAGCCAATGGCACGCGATCTGAGATTAACAAGAAATATTGGTATTGCAGCGCATATCGATGCGGGTAAAACGACTACCACTGAGCGTATTCTTTATTACTCTGGGGTAAATCACAAACTTGGTGAAACCCATGAGGGGGGTGCTACCACCGACTGGATGGAGCAAGAACAGGAGAGAGGTATCACAATTACATCAGCAGCTGTAACGGTATCTTGGCCATATCGCGGAGAAAAATATCATGTAAATATTATCGATACGCCAGGCCACGTTGACTTTACCGTTGAGGTAAACCGTTCACTACGCGTCCTGGACGGATTGGTGTTCCTCTTTAGTGCCGTAGACGGCGTGGAGCCCCAATCGGAAACAAACTGGCGTCTTGCTAACAACTATAATGTTGCCCGGATTGGTTTCGTCAATAAGATGGACCGTTCAGGTGCCGACTTCTTGAACGTTTGCCGCCAGGTAAAAGAAATGCTGGGATCTAATGCGGTTCCTTTGCAATTGCCCATCGGTTCGGAAGAACATTTCAGGGGCGTTGTCGACTTGATCAACAACCGCGGTATGATTTGGAATGAGCACGATAAAGGAATGACTTATGAAGTTGTGCCTATTCCGGACGATATGGTTGACGAAGTTGCCGAATGGCGTGAAAAACTTCTGGAAGCCGTAGCGGAATACGACGACACTTTGATGGAGAAGTATTTTGAAGATCCCAACTCCATCACTGAAGATGAAATCCTTGCTGCGCTTCGTGCTGCTGTCATCGATATGAAAATTGTTCCCATGGTATGTGGATCATCTTTCAAAAACAAAGGTGTTCAAACCATGTTGGATTTGGTGATGGCGCTATTGCCTTCGCCACTTGACCGTGAGAATATCCGTGGGGTAGATCCTCGTAACGGTAATGAGATCAATAGAAAACCATCTACCGATGCTCCTTTCTCAGCGCTTGCGTTTAAAATTGCTACCGACCCTTACGTAGGCCGTCTTTGCTTTGTACGGGTCTATTCGGGTGTTCTTGAGTCGGGTTCGTATGTATTGAACAACAGATCCGGTAACAAGGAGAGGATTTCACGTATCTTCCAGATGCATGCTAACAAGCAAAATCAAATCGAGCGTTTGGAAGCTGGTGATATCGGAGCGGTCGTAGGATTTAAAGATATTAAAACAGGAGATACCTTATCCGACGAGAAGAATCCAATTATCCTGGAATCAATGGAATTCCCAGAGCCGGTGATCGGTTATGCTGTGGAACCAAAGAAAACAGCGGATCAAGACAAGTTTAGTAATGCCATTGCTAAATTAGTTGAGGAGGACCCAACCCTAACCGTTAACACGGATCAAGAAACAGGTCAGACTATTCTCCGCGGTATGGGCGAGTTGCACCTTGAAATTATCATTGAGCGTTTACGCCGTGAGTTTAAGGTGGAAGTCAACCAAGGTGCGCCTCAGGTAGCTTACAAGGAAGCGCTTACTAAGAACTACGAACACAGAGAGGTTTATAAAAAGCAAACCGGTGGTCGCGGTAAATTTGCGGACATCGTTTTTGAAATCGGACCCCGTGATGACGATGAGGTCGGGCAAGAGAAAAAGCAAGGCTTGCAGTTTGTCAACCAAATTGTGGGTGGTGTGATTCCAAGAGAATTCATCCCGTCGATTCAGAAAGGTTTCGAAGAGGCCATGTCAACAGGTCCTTTGGCGGGCTATCCAGTAGACTCCTGCAAGGTTCGTCTCTTCCATGGATCTTTCCACGACGTTGACTCTGACTCCTTCTCTTTTGAGATGGCCGCTCGTTTGGGCTTTAGAGAGGCAGCACGCAATGCAGGAGCGAAACTTCTCGAACCTATCATGGCTGTTGAAGTAGTTACACCTGATGAATATACCGGTCCGATCACTGGTGACTTGAACCGTAGAAGAGGTATCATGAAAGGTATGGATACCAAAGCCGGTTCTCAGGTGATCAAAGCGGATGTTCCTCTAGCAGAATTATTCGGCTACGTAACCGACCTTCGTACCATCAGTTCGGGTCGTGCATCGGCTAACTTGACGTTCTCTCACTATGATTTCGTTCCTGCTAACTTAGCGGACGCAATCATTGAAAAAGCGAAAGGAAACGTAAACGCATAAAACGAAGCCGGGTTTTACCGGTGCATAAAGGCAGTTTGGAATAAATGATCCTTTCAAACCGTCGATTAAATAAAAATCGGATCAATATCAAGTAAGATGAATCAGAAAATCAGAATTAAGCTAAAGTCGTTCGATCACAACCTGGTAGACAAATCAGCCGAAAAGATCGTAAAAGCGGTAAAAGCTACAGGAGCGGTAGTAAGTGGTCCAATCCCTTTACCTACGCAGAAGGAGAAATTCACCGTACTCCGTTCTCCACACGTCAACAAAAAGTCAAGGGAGCAATTTCAGCTTTGTACCTACAAGCGTTTGGTAGATATTTATTCCTCCAGTGCTAAGACCGTAGATGCATTAATGAAGTTGGATCTACCTAGCGGGGTGGACGTAGAAATCAAAGTTTAATTCGATTTCAAGCAACATACATCAGGTGAAGGTCCAGGCCGGAAACCACATCTGATCTCTGATAGATAAGCGCCAAATGACCGCTTACTATCCTTCGGAAAGGAGATCAGATTCGCGTCTGATCTCCTTTTTTTATTTCGAAAGGTGAAAAGACGTTAGAAACTTTGTAAATCCGTGGAGGTTAAGTTGTTAAATGAAAATACTTTTTCTAACTTTGCGCTCCATTTATAATTAGGTTAATACCTGCTGTTTTAAACAATTTATTTCGAATGTCTGGTTTAATAGGTAAGAAGATCGGAATGACCAGTTTGTACGACGCTGATGGGCAGGCTCTGGCGTGTACGGTTATTCAGGCTGGGCCTTGTGTGGTTACACAGGTCAAGACCAAAGAGAGTGATGGCTACAATGCTGTCCAACTGGGTTTCGGTGAGCGTAAGCCGAAGCACACTACGAAACCGCTTCTGGGTCATTTTCAGAAAGCGAGTACCACTCCCAAGCGTAAGCTGGTTGAGTTTAAGTATTTCCAAAAGCAACTGCAGCTTGGGGAAACATTATCCGTTCAGGATGTATTTGTAGAAGGTGAATACGTCGATGTGGTTGGTAAGACCAAGGGGCGTGGTTTCCAAGGTGTTGTAAAGCGCCACGGTTTTGCTGGTGTGGGTGGTCAAACACACGGTCAGCATAACAGGCAGCGTCACCCAGGTTCTATCGGTGCATGTTCATTCCCTTCCCGCGTATTTAAAGGTCTTCGTATGGCTGGCAGGATGGGTGGCAATAGGGTTACGATTCAAAACCTTCGTGTTTTGAAAGTGATCCCTGAGCAAAATCTCTTGGTGGTAAGTGGTTCAATCCCAGGAGCCAAAAACTCATTTGTAATCATTGAAAAATAATACCGATGGAACTGTCAGTTTTGAATATAGAAGGTAAAGAGAGCGGTAAGAAGGTGACTTTACCGGAGGAAATCTTCGGCATTGAGCCGAACGAGCACGTCGTATACCTAGATGTAAAGCATTATTTGGCTAATCAACGTCAAGGTACACATAAAGCGAAAGAGCGCGCTGAGGTAAGTTATTCTACACGCAAGATCAAACGTCAGAAAGGTACGGGTGGCGCGCGTGCAGGTAGTATAAAATCTCCCGTATTCGTAGGTGGTGGCCGTATTTTCGGTCCACGTCCGAGAGACTACGATTTTAAATTAAACAAGAAAGTGAAAGATCTGGCACGTAAATCAGTGCTTTCAGCCAGAGCTAAAGAAGATGCCATCGCGGTATTGGAGCCTTTCACTTTTGAGCAACCCAAGACAAAATCTTATCTGAGTCTATTGAACGCTTTGTCTTTGAACGACAAGAAGACACTTCTCATTCTGGATTCTTACGACAAGAATGTGTATTTGTCGGGTCGGAATATACCAAAGACAAAAATCACTTCGGTTGATTCGGTGAATACCTACGATTTGATTAATGCGGAGCGTCTGATTATCACAGAGACGGCACTGCCAAAAATTGAAACCTTATTGTCTGAAAAATCATGAGTGTACTAAAGAGACCCATTGTTACCGAGAAGGTTGCGGGTTTAAATAGCCAGGGTAAATATGCTTTCGAAGTCGATTTGAATGCCAATAAGATCGAAATTAAGAAGGCCGTTGAGCAGTTGTATGGTGTTAACGTTAAATCGGTAAACACCATGAGAGTAAACGGTAAGTCTAGGACCCGTTCTTCCAGAGGGCGTTTTGTTACCGGTAAAACTTCGACATACAAAAAGGCAATTGTAACGGTTGCCGAGGGAGATATTATAGACATATACGGAGAGGTTTAATCGCCCCCGTTGCGATAGATCATTTAAGAAATGGGAATCAAAAAACTCAGACCAATTACACCAAGTCAGCGGTTCAGGATAGCGCCTGATTTTTCTGACATTACGGCGAAAAAGCCTGAAAAGAGCTTATTAGAGCCTTTGAAAAAATCGGGTGGTCGTAACAGTTCAGGCCGCATGACCGTTCGTCAAAGAGGGGGCGGGCATAAGCGTAAATACCGTATCATCGATTTCAAACGCAACCGTTTGGATGACCCAGCAACGGTATTGACCATTGAATACGATCCTAACCGTTCAGCGCGTATCGCGTTGATCCAATACGGAGATGGCACCAAAAGTTACATTTTAGCGCCCGATGGATTAAAAGTCGGACAGACGATTATTTCAAGTGATACAGCAGCTCCTGAACTGGGTAACTGCTTGTCACTGGGAGTTCTTCCAATTGGTACCATTGTTCACAATATCGAACTTACCCCTGGTAAGGGAGGTCAGTTAGCCCGCAGTGCAGGGACCTACGCTCAGCTGGTTGCCCGTGAAGGTAAATATGGCGTATTGAAACTGCCTTCGGGTGAAATGAGAATGGTACTGGCTACTTCGAGAGCAACCGTTGGGACGGTATCGAATCACAACCACATGAACGTTACCATTGGTAAGGCAGGTCGTAGCAGATGGCTAGGCCGTCGTCCAAGAGTACGTGGGGTAGCGATGAACCCGATCGATCACCCCATGGGTGGTGGTGAAGGCCGTGCATCAGGGGGTCAACCTCGTTCGAGAACTGGTCTTTTTGCTAAAGGTAAGAAGACTCGCAATCGGAAAAAGAATTCTGAAAGATTAATCATCAGTAGACGCAAAAAGTAAAAAGTAG